>Ga0207717_100029_pt1 | contig 168011 bp, 171 predicted proteins | sample TtanPargueraPR_2_FD_187745 | JGI IMG/M metagenome (GOLD analysis project Ga0207717, IMG submission 187745) | Aerobic enrichment media microbial communities from Bioluminiscent Bay, La Parguera, Puerto Rico - Tt and P2 (2) (SPAdes) | ecosystem: Environmental > Aquatic > Marine > Unclassified ...
ATACTTAAATTAACGAAGTAATCTTCTTGTTTTTACTTCATCAACTTCAAAATCTATGCAAAAAAGAGATAATTCTCATTGTTGAGTTTTATCTCTTTATTTTTGCTGTTACTTTTTCAGTGACTTCCCACTTGACCGATTCTTTTATTCTACTTCAAACAAAAATTGTACTATTTCTTTAAAACGCTTCGACCAGGCTTCTTCATCATGTTCTGCCCCTTCAACAATCTGAAATTCTAGGTCTTCTTCTGGTAATTTCTCTTTGATGATGTCATAAAGCACTTCATTGCTTTTGACATAATCTTCCGATGAAATGACTGTACCAGACGCTTCTTTGGTACCGACATCCATATAAAGCTTACGAACCTTGGATAAATCACTTTCTTTAATCAAATCTAAGAAGGCATCACCAAGGACATAATGGGCATTGGATAAACATCCAAAACGACTAAAGAAATTGGTGTAGCGAACAGCCGCATATAAGGAACTTACTCCACCAAAACTAGAGCCCATCAATGCTGTATATTTGGCACTCTTAAAGGTACGGAAACGGAGATCAATCATTGGTTTTAACTCAGAAATGATGAACTTGTAATACTGATCCGCCTTACCTCCTACTTCTTCTCCTTCATAGGTAAAAGACATTGGCAAGAGTTCATCTGACCTTGAAGAAGTTGAATTGATTCCGACAATTATGACTTCTGGCATGTCTTCATCTTCCATATGGTCTAAGATATTCCAGCTAGTTTTGTAGGCCATATCATCGTCAAAAAGGTTTTGACCATCGTGCATATAGATAACTGGATAAAAGCGATCATTTTGCTCATAGGACTTGGGAAGATAGATTAAGATTTTCACTTCTCTGTTTAACTCTTCTGAATCCATTCTTAGTACGCGAAACTCTTTCATAATTACCTCCTACTTCTTTCTTAAAACTAGGGCTTCAAAGGGTCTAAACACCATCTTGTTTTCAAGTATGGTATCTTGATAGTTTTGTTGGACTAGTTCATAGGACGTCCATTCCTTTGGTAAACTACGTTCAAGGGTTTCTTTGGTAAAGTTGGCAATCACCAAATACTCTGCCTTACTTGTTTTATTCTTATACATATAAAACTCTTCATCGTCAAGATCAAGGAAACGAATGTCTCCAAAGGCTATGTCATCTTCTTTTCTTCGATGTAAGATTTCCTTGTAGGTATGGTATACACTATCCTTATCCTGACGCTCTTTTTCTAAGTTGATGTCCTGATAGTTTCCGACCACCTTCATCCAAGGTTCCACCTTGCTGAAGCCTGCATAGTCTTCACCCGACCATTGGAAGGGACTTCTAGCATTGTCACGAGCACGGTCTCTTAAGGCCTGCATTGCAAGTTCATGCGATGCGCCAAGTGAGGTGAAGTTCTCATACTCTGTATAAACTTCTACATCACGAAAATCCTCTAAGTCTTGGTAATCCACATTGGTCATACCAATTTCTTCTCCTTGGTAAACAATTGGAGTACCAGGCATATAATACAAGGTATAAGCAAGCATCTTAGCCGATTCTTTACGGTAACGTTCGTCATCTCCATAATGGCTTAAAACGCGTGGATGATCATGATTGTGCCAGTAAATTAAATTCCATCCCTTATCCCCAAGCATCTTATACCATCTTGCAAAACTTTTTTTAATCTCAGGCACCTTCAACTCTCCCTTAGCCCACTTACCAGGGGTTAGGAAATTTTGGTCATCGGTGTCTGCCCATGTATGTCCAAAATGGATCAACATATCAAATTCATCACTGTCAAACCCACAGTATTTTAAGGCTTCTTCTTTGGTTGCGCCTCCAGCTTCTCCAATGGTCACCACACCCATGGGTTGAAAGACTTCTTTCGACATTTCTTCTAAGTATTCATGGTGTTTTGGCAAAGACGAAAAATATTCATAACCAGGATGTCCATCTGGGAAGGTCCAATCTTTTTCTAGGTGGTTAGAGGCATCCACGCGAAAACCATCTACCCCCTGATTGATCCACCATCTAGTCATGGCCTTTAAGTCTTCCTTCATTGCTTCACTGCGCCAGTTTAAGTCTGGCATTTTCTTTGAGAAGATATGCAGGTAATATTCATCGGTCGATTCATTGTATTCCCACACAGGGCCACCAAACCAAGAACGCCATTTGGTTGGCATCATGCGGTTTCCTTCTTCATCGTATTTTGGTTTGTGCCAAATATAATAATCATGGTATTTTTCATGATCTTTATGGTTTTTATCTTTGGCAGCTTGAAACCATGGATGTTCATCACTCGTATGATTTAAGACCAAATCAAACAATATTTTGATCCCCCGTTTATGGGCTTCTGTAATCAAGGTTTTAACGTCTTCGATGTCTCCGTAATCTTCACTAACCTTGTAAAAATCTGAGATATCATACCCATTATCATCCATCGGTGATTGGTAATGTGGGCTAACCCACAAGGCATCAACCCCCAAATCTTTTAAGTAATCTAACTCACTAATTAATCCTTTAAAATCTCCAATTCCATCGCCATTTGCGTCTTTAAAACTACGCAAATATACTTGATATATCACGGCTTCTTGCCACCATCTTCTTTTCATCTTATTACTCCTAACTTAAGTTCTTCATGTACACTTTACCACAAGTAAAGGGTGGACTCAATTACCAACCTTGTGAAACCCGTTTCATGATAGCTTGGAAAAGTAGGATCCAACAATCTTAATGGAATCTGTTTTATGTTTAAGCATCTCTAAGGCTTCTAAGATATCTTCATCTTCAAAGTGTCCATAGTATTCGATAAAGAAGGCATTTTTGTGTCTAGTTTCTTGATTGTTGACAAAGAGTATATTGGTCAAATCAATTTGCTTGATGGCCAGTTCATGGATAAGGGTATAAAGCGACCCTGGTTTGGATTCTTTCATCTGACATAAGATACTCATCTTATTGTGAAACCCAAGAACTTCTAATGACTTAGTTACATAAATGTACCTAGCAGTATTTGCATAAGCTTCTAATTCTTCACTGATTAAAACATGCAGGTCTTTCTTTGGTACATCGCTGAGTGATAAAGCAGCGGTATGTTCATCGTAGTCATCCAAACTACTAAGCGCAAGGATTGGATTCTTCACATATATTTTTTGGTAGTCACCAAGTCGACTTTTCAAATATTCTTCACAAGCAATATGACTGGCTTCATCGGCCACGATTTTGTTGATTTCTTGTAGTTTATTGTTGGTGCTGTAAAGTTGGAGTCTTACCTTGTAGTTGATGTCACGGTTGATGTGAAACCTATGTTTTAAGATTAGTTCTAAGACATCATAAATGTTTGCCTCATTCGTGCGTTCAAAAGGCAAGACAATTCCTTCTACTTCATCTTTATCTAAGGCTTCAAAAAGCGCGTGCAATCGGGCAAATCCAACCAACTCTTCTTGCATATAAAAAGTGGATGCTGCATAAAAAGCTTGTGTATATCCTTCCCCTAAGAATCCAATCATATGTTCCCTCCTAAAGTGTGATTTCTTCCAATCTTTCTGCATCAAAAAACTGCACTTCTATATTCTTATTCTTAATGGTAACAATTGCGAAACTTGGCCCTTCTTTCCCCCTTGATTGACGAACACTTCCGGGATTAAGATAGGTTATTCCCGCTTCTTTTTCTAGGGATGCTTCATGGGTATGCCCATACATGACCAAATCAAAGTCTTCACTAGATGCATACTCATGTAGTCGACTTAAACTTCCCCACTTAACACCAAATTTATGGCCATGTGTGAGAAATATCTTGACCTGTTCTATTTGTAAAATCTTATGGTAGCCTTCTCCACCATCAAAGGGATAATTTCCTTTGACAGCGATGATGTTTCTTTTTTGCAAATACTCAGTCGAACATTCACTATCCCCAAGAGAGATGATGTGATTCACTTGATCTTTGTACTTATTTAATATCCGTTCTAACTTATAGCGATCCCTGTGGACATCGCTAATCACTAGTAATTTTGTCATTGTATCACCTAACCTTATTATAGCATGGTCTCATTAAGTCCTACATAAAAATGAAAAAAGAATGCACAAAAAGGCATTCTTTTATCGTTTAATAGTTGGTTTTTTTACGTTCAAAGTAGGCTCTTGGATGCATACACACAGGGCACATACCAGGTGCCTGCTTAGCAATATGAATGTGTCCACATTTACGGCAGAACCAAACGGTTGCTTCGTCTGTTTTAAAGACAATGTCTTCTTTGATGTTGTTTGCTAGTTTCAAGTAACGTTCTTCGTGGTCTTTTTCAATCTTTGCGATCATTCGAAACGATGCGGCAATTTTTTTGAATCCTTCTTCTTCCGCTACGCGAGCAAACTCAGGATAAAGTTGGTCCCACTCTTCATGTTCACCCATAGCCGCAGCCATTAAGTTTTCTTCAGTTGTACCTTCCACACCAGCAGGATAAGCCGCAGTAATTTCAACATCTCCACCTTCCAAGTAACGGAAGAATGTTTTTGCATGTTCTAACTCATTATCTGCAGTTTCCATAAACAAATCCGCGATTTGTTCATATCCTTCTTTTTTCGCAATCTTCGCAAACATTGTGTAACGATTACGTGCTTGTGATTCCCCAGCAAATGCTTTTAGTAAGTTTTGTTCTGTTTTTGTTCCTTTAATTGACATAATTACCTCCTTATATAAGCTGACTAAATTATAACATAAGCTAAGTTTATTTAAAATGTTTTCTTAGCTTATTTAGAGCTTTTCCACGGTGGGATATTTTATTCTTTTCTTCCATCGTATAGTCCGATAAATACCGTCCATCTTTTTTGACAAGAAAGAGTGGGTCATAGCCAAAGCCATTTCCTAATTTAGGGGTTTTTGCGATTTGCCCTTCTAAGGTGCCTCTTACGATAATATCTTCTCCTAACCCTACTAAGGCCATGGCACATACAAAACGAGCACTGCGTTCCTTCACTCCTTGTAAACGAGTGAGCAATAATTGATTATTTTCCTCATCGGTCGCATGTTCCCCAGCAAAACGGGCACTATAAACTCCAGGACGACCATCTAGGGCATCAACTTCTAAGCCAGAATCATCTGCCAGTACGGGCGTTTTTACATAAGCCTCTAAGGTCTTGGCTTTTTTTAAGGCATTTCCTTCAAAGGTATCTTGATCTTCAACGATGGTGATCTTTTTGCCTAGATCCGCCATGGATAAAACCGTAAAACCAAGTGGCTCTAATACTTTTCCTATTTCTTCAATTTTGTGGGTATTTTGTGAGGCGATATAGATTGTTTTCATAGGGATCCTTTCCAAAACAAAATGCATGAATTTTCCGTACTTTATGCTATAATGGTGAAGACAAAGGAGGATTACTATGACAACAAAACAAGACGCAATAAAAATATTAGGCCTTTATTTTCTCGTCATGCTTTCGACCATTGGTGTTCAGTTTTTACTCGTACCATTATTTGAAAGCCAACTTGAAGAGCAAGCCTTTGCCATAACCTTTAACACAGGACTCAATTTACTAATTTATTTGGTTTTAACGATTGGATTTGCCTACTTCTTTCGACATATTTTTCGATTTGATTTTCAATTAAGCAAAGAAGATATCAGTGAGACCGTAAAGTATGTCGCCATTGGATTTGGTGTGATGATTCTATTCGTCATTGCAGCAAGTCTTATTTACCAATATTTTGGGATAACCGAAACATCGGCTAACCAAGCTAGTTTGGATGTCATGTTTGAAAATGGCCGTACCATCGACTGGATATTCTTAGGAATCTTCACTATATTTTTGGCACCGATTGTAGAAGAATTTGTCTTCCGAAAAGCCATCATCGGATTCTTTTCAAGATCCTTATTATCGACAACAATTGCCATTATCTTTAGTGGTCTAGCATTCGGTTACATTCACGTAGCAAGCGCAGCAGACTATGAACAAATCATCTACTACGCTTTAATTGGAATGGTCTTAGCACTCTTTTATGTCTTATCCAAATACAATATCTATGTACCAATCTTAATGCATCTTATCTTTAATGGGTTTTTGGTGTCCATGATGTTTGTTCAATTAGCAGCTGTTTAAGATAAGAGTTTCTTAATCTCTTTTAATTTGTAAATATCTGAGAATTCTAATAGGGTTAATCCAAAGTAGGTTTTGTCACTTTGGTGCCCTTTTTTTATGAGCAAAGAGACCATGTCGCTTTGCTTAGTGATGACTGCGTAATATAAGGCATCCATCTTACAGTTGTCTACTTCTTCTACTAAAGCTCCATGTTTCAACAAAAGTTCCACCAAATATGGTTCTTCATTAATGATCGCGTAAAACAAGGGACTATTTCCGAAATAGTCTTTTTTGTTTACATCACTCCGTTTGATTAGAGCTTCTGCTAAATCAAAGTTGTTCATAATAAGCGCAAAGGTTAAGGCGTTTGCCTTTAAGTCCGCTTGATAAGTTCGATCGTTTTTCAACTGGGTAAATCGTTCGATGATTTCATGTTTGCCATGCATCACGGCTAAATCGTAAGGTGACTTATTAAACTTCGAACGATCATAACTGGTTAACCCACAAAAAGAAAAGACTTCAATCATTTGATGATTAGGGTGCTCGACTGCCTTATGTAGTGGGGTTTGTTTGTAGTGGTCTTTCATGTAGGGATTGATGTTTAAACTGAGTAAATATTTGGCGATTTCAATGGTTGAATACATGGCAACATAATGCATGGTGGATAAATTCTGTGCATCAAGTGAGTTGATGACCGCTCCCTCTTCAACAAGGTAACGAACAATTTTTAATTTTTTTGATTTTACTCCATACTGCAAGACACTAGATTGATGTTCATCTAAGGCATAAATATCTGCGCCTTGTGCAAGCAACATTTTGACAACCTGGAGGTTTCCTTTCAACGAAGCATTGTGAAGTGGTGTTTGCTTGTTGCGATTCTTATGGTTGACATTGGCCCCAAACTGAATCAAGAGTTCCACCATTTCTTCGTCCCCCATAAAGGTGGCTATGTGCAGTGGAGTTTCTAAATACTTATCCCCCATATCAGGGTTGAGTTCTAAACGCAACAGCAACTCCATCGATTTATGGGCTTTGTTTCTTGCGGCCAGATGCAAGAGTGTTTGTGAGCGATCATCCTCAATATCCAATGGAAATCCATCTTGGTAATATTTAAGGATATATTTGGTATCGTTGGTTAATGCAGCGATATAGATCGATTCACTTAAGCCATTACCATAGTGTTCAAATTGTTCTAAGTTCATAACCATCTCTCCCTCTATACATAACAAAGATAGCACAAAATCAAAAAAAATACCACATCTACATGTGATATTTTTAAAATACTTTAAAACTTATCTTACGGCTTCTTTTAATACTTTACCAGCTTTGAAAGCAGGTGATTTTTGTGCAGGTATGTGAATTTGTTCTTTTGTTCTAGGATTGTGTCCTTTTCTCGCTTTACGATTTCTAACTTCAAAAGTTCCAAATCCAGTTAAAACAACTTTTTCACCATTCACTAATGAGTTTTCAATTGCAGATAATGTTGCATTAAGTGCTGCTTCTGAATCTTTTTTTGTTAAGTTTGATTCTTCAGCGATTTTCGCGATTAATTCTGTCTTATTCATCTCTATACCTCCTATTAGATTTTTTCTAACCTCATTATAGCAGTTATTTGGCTTTATTGCAAGCCTTTTCTAAGTTTTCAACTTTTGGTGAGAAAATTTTGACGTAATTTGACGATTTTTCGTATATCCCTTAACTAAGGGATTTTTTCAAATTTCGAAAAAAAAACCAGAAATCACTCTGGTTTCATTGAACGTTCAAGAAGTTTTTTAAAGACAATGTCCGGATCTTTTTTATCAAAAATAATCGCGTATATTGAATTAATAATCGGCATATCGATCTTGTGTTTTTGGCCGTAACTATGGGCCGCTTCACAGGTTCTTATTCCTTCAACAACCATGGTCATAGAAGCTAAGGTTTCTTCTAGGTCTTTCCCATGCCCTAGTTTGTATCCAGCTTGGTAGTTCCTTGAATGCTCACTCGTACAAGTAACAATCAAATCTCCAAGTCCAGTTAATCCAGTGATGGATTTGGCGTCTGCCCCATAAACCTCATAAAATTTACGCATTTCAACCAGTCCCCTTGTAATAAGAGCGGCTCTTGCGTTATCTCCAAGTCCTTTACCAGCTAGTAAACCACTGGCTAGTGCATAGACGTTTTTCAAGGCACCTCCAAGTTCACTACCCTTTAAATCGGTCGAACTATAGACACGAAAGTACTCGGTATTATGGAAGAGTTCTTGGACAAAAAGTGCATGATCTTCTTTGTTGCTTGATGCGGTGATTAAGGTCATCATACCCTTGATGACTTCTTCTGCATGGCTTGGTCCACTGAGTGAGACAAATCCTTTAAAGTAGGTACTAGGAATCATTTCTTCAAAGATTTCGCTAGCACGCATAAAGGTTTCTGGCTCAATCCCTTTGGCTGCGTTGATAAAGAGTGTCTCCCTTTTTAGATAGGGAATGACATCTTGGATTGCCTGGCGCATCACTTTTGTAGGAACAACAAAGAGTAAGACATCGGAGAAGTTCACGGCTTCTTCGATGGAATTGGTTGCTTTGATTTCTTTTGGTATATCTTCATTTAACTGTATACATATATGCAAATCATTGATTTTTGAGACGATTCGTTCACTAACATCATAGACTAAGACTTCATGATTACTATCATGTAAGACTTTAGCGAGTGCCAGTCCCCATGAACCTCCACCAATGACGGATAATTTCATATTAATCACGCTTTCTTAACAATAATTTAATCGGAGTACCCTCAAAGTTAAAACTCTCTCTCAAACGATTTTGTAAGTATCTACCATAAGAGAAATGTAAGGCATTTTCATCGTTGACAAATAAGACAAAGGTTGGTGGTTTACTCGACACTTGTGTGGCGTAATATACACGCAAGATTTGTCCATTGTGTTTTTTGGGAGGGTTGACGTAAAAGGCATCCAAAATGACATCGTTTAAGACCGATGTTTGTACCCTTCTTGTGTAGTTTTCGAAGACGCTTGAAATGACTGGGAACAAGGTAGTCACACGTTTCTTCGTATGGGCAGATAAAAAGACAATCGGCGCAAAACCTAAGAATTGAAAATGGGCGCGGATTTCTTTTTCCCAGTTGTTCATCGTGTTGGTGTTTTTATCGACTAAGTCCCATTTGTTGACTACAATAATGATGGCCTTGTTGGCATCGAGTGCATATCCAGCAATCTTTTTGTCTTGTTCACGAATGCCTGTTTCTGCGTCAATCAAGACCAAGGCAATATCACTTCGATCAATGGCACTTAAGGCACGTAACACACTATATTTTTCTGCGTTTTCATAGACCTTACCACGTTTTCTAAGTCCCGCAGTATCAATGGCCACGTACTGTTGGTCATTAAAGGTAAACATGGTGTCAATTGAATCACGTGTGGTCCCTTCAATGTCCGATACAATGACCCTCTCTTCACCTAGCAAAGCATTGGTTAAGGAAGACTTCCCAACATTGGGACGTCCAATCAAACAAAGTTTCACCGTATCTTCTTCGTAGTCATCTTCTTCTTTTTCTGGCATAAGTTCGATCACTTTATCTAGTAAATCTCCGGTTCCAATACCGTGTTGGGAAGAGACCGGAATTGGGTCACCAAACCCAAGGGAATAAAACTCATACATGGTATCGGTTAAAGACTTGTCATCTGCCTTGTTTAAAGCAACAATGACGTCTTTACCAGACTTATACAACATGCGTGCAATGTAAGAATCTTCATCGGTCACACCGGTTCTTATATCACACACAAAAACAATCACATCAGCTTCGTCAATAGCGATTTCTGTTTGTGATTTGATTTCATGTAGAAAAGAGGCACCGCCGAAGTCGATACCTCCTGTATCTATAATATTAAATTCTTTGGTCAACCAGACACCTTTTGAGTAGATTCTATCACGCGTAATCCCTGGTTGGTCATCAGTGATCGCTAGGCGATCACCAATGATTCGGTTGAACAATGTAGACTTTCCTACATTGGGTCTTCCGACTATTGCTACGGTTGGCAACATAAAACCACCGCCTTATTTTTTGTAATTTTCTAATTCCTCTTTGAATAAGTCTCCAAGCGTATGTGCTTTGGTTTCTTCTTCATTGCTTAAGTATTTTTCATACTCGTTTTTCTCTTTTTGTTCTTTCAATTGTTTCACACTTAGAACCATCTTCCACATTCTCTTATCTAAGTCAATAACAACTGCTTTGATGACGTCATCCACTGATAATGCTTCTGATACTTCTCTTGGTGTTTCACTTTGAATTTCACTGATTGGTAAGAAGGCTTTTACATTTTGGATTTTAACAAGTGCACCCTTGCTTTGAATTTCTTCAACAACACCGCTCACTTCTTCTCCTTTTTTGACTGTTACATCTGCCCAAGGATTGTAATCCAAATGTTTTTTCGATAAAGACATTCTTTGTTTTTTCGGATCAATTGATAAGATTTGTAAACTTAAGGTATCTCCTACTTCAACTTCTCCAGCTAAGTTCTCATGTGGATTCCATGAATAATCTTTGCTGTTTAAGATTCCAACAACGTCTTTTACTACTTCCACTAAGATACCTTTTGCCATTTTTTTAACAATGGTACCTTCTACTGTTTCGCCAACTTTGTGCTCTTCTGCAAAGATATCCCATGGAGATTTTTGCAATTTTTTCATTGAAAGAGCAATTCTATTTTTCTTCAGATCAATAATTTCAGCTGTAATTTTGTCTCCTACTTTTAAGTAGTCTTTCACATCTTTCACATGGTGGTGTGAGATTTCTGAAATATGAACCAACCCTTCGTTGTATCCAATTTTCACAAATGCTCCGTAGTTAGTGATGTTGGTTACTTCACCTTCTACTTTTTGTCCAACTTCTAACTTGTCAAACTCTTCTTGTTTTGCTTCTCTTTGTTCAGCAAGTAAGACTTTTTTACGAGAAACAACGGTTTTCTTATCTGAGTTTTCGATCAATTTTACCTTCATTGTTTGCCCTTTGTAATCTTCAGGGTTTACATGTTCAAGCGCAATGTGACTTGCAGGCATAAAGACTTCTACACCTTTTGCACGTAAAATTAATCCACCTTTATTTACACGTGTTACTGTTGCTTCAAAGGTATCATTTTCTTCCACAAATTTATCAAACTCTTCTTGATTTTTGTCGCGTAAAATATCCAAACGAGACAATAGAATCATTGAATTCTCACGATCAATACGGCGTACTTTCGCCTTGATGGTATCTCCTACTTTTACGACGTCATGAGCGCTATCTACTTTATCAAAGGTAAGATTCGAAGTATAGATAACCCCCTCAGTAAATTGTGATATGTCAACGTAAACTGCATCATCATTCACCTGAATTACAGTCCCCTCAACAGTCATTCCTACTTTTAATGCTGGTATTTTAAAATCCATAAACTTCTTCCTCTCTAACATTTTGTATAATTAATCCAACAACTTCATCAATTGCTAGATGTGATGTGTCAATCACTTTTGCGTCATCTGCTTTCTTCAGTGGGGTATACTCCCGATTTGAATCAAAGTGATCACGTCTTCTTATTTCTTCTTTGATGGTGTCCATATCGGACTTAATTCCTCTTGACAAATTGTCATGGAATCTTCGTTCTGCACGTTTTTCTATTGATGCGGTTAAATAGTATTTGTAATCTGCATTTGGTAACACATGATAACCAATGTCGCGTCCATCCATCACAACATCCTTATCATCCGCAAGGTCTTGTTGTATGTTAACCAATTCTTTTCGCACACTGATGTAAGAAGCAACCAGTGAAACATTTTTTGAAACATCGTCTTCACGTATCGCCCGCGAAACATCTTCGCCATCCATAAAAAGTGTTCCATCCTTGAATGAGAAATTTGTTTCATATATGAAGGAAAATGCTTCTTCATTGTTCAAATCAATCTTCAATCGTAACGCTTTTAAGGTGATGGCACGATACATTGCTCCTGTATCGATATAGATAAACCCAAGTTCGCTAGCAACAAGCTTCGCAATCGTACTTTTACCTGCTCCAGCAGGGCCATCAATCGCGATTTGTGTATGCGGCATCCTATCACCTCTTTCAAATCATTTAATATTATAACAAAAAACACCTAATAATCATAATTTTTTTTCAAGTTTTCAAAAAATTACTTTTTTGCTTGCTTGTAGTCCTCATATAGATGCTTTTTCTCATGTGGTTTGAGTAAGCGATAGTCCCCTTTACTAAGGCCATCTAAGGTAACTGTACCAAAACGAACACGCTTAAGTTTGATGACCTCATGGCCAACTGCCTCAAACATTTTCTTCACTTGGTGGTATTTCCCCTCCGTAATGATGATGTTTGCGGTGGTCGTTTCTGTTTTTTTATGGTATTTGACCTGGTGGATTTTTGCTTTTTTGGTCACATAGTGATCAATCTTTAATCCACGGCAAACCTTACTAGATTCTTCTTTGCGTAAGAATCCTTTCATTTTTACTTGGTACTCTTTTTCAATCTCACTTGATGGTGAAGTCACCATATTCATAAACTCTCCATCATTTGTTAAGAGTAACACTCCAGATGTATCATAGTCAAGTCGTCCGACTGGAAATACCCGTAAATCACTTGGGACTAAGTCCACCACCATCTTACGATCGTGTTCATCATCCGTTGTTGAAACAAATCCTTCTGGTTTATATAGAACATAGTAGACCTTATTGACTGGCTCAACTTTGGTGCCTTCGACAATAATTTCTGCGTTCTTTGGTACTTTTGTTCCGAGTTCTTTTACAATCTTCCCATCGACTCGAACTTTTCCATCGACAATTAACTGTTCCGCTTTACGTCTTGATGTATAGCCACGTTGGGCAATGACTTTTTGTAATCGTTCCATTTTATCACTTTCCTTATATTATATATACGATACAAACATAATAAAAAAGGGAAACCCCTTTTTTATTCTACTTCATCCATCATTTCGACTTCAAGTTGAACTCGTGTAATACGTCGTTCACGAATTTCTTTAATAATAAAGGTTAATCGTATCTTTGTAGGCTCATCGTCATCGTGTTCATAGTTTTGAATCTCTTGGATAAAACTATATTGATCCTCAATTTGAGGAATCTCTTCAAAGGAATCATACAGCCAACCACCAACATTTGCATAGTGAGAGTATGGGGGATTCCCAAGCTCTAACTCATCAAATAAGTCAGCAATGTCCATATCTGCATTCACTTCATAAGAATACTCCGACACTTGCCTAATAAACTCTTCTTCTACAATATCATGCTCATCATAAATCTCTCCGACCAATTCTTCAAGCGCATCCTCCATGGTTACGATACCACTGGTTCCTCCATATTCACCACTAACAATGGCCATATGGAAATTCTCACGCTGCAAGGTTTCAATCAAGGTATCTACACGCATTGACTTAGACACAAACATCGGTTCTTTCATCAATTTGTGGATATCAATTTTTTCATTTTTAATCAATTTCGTAAAGAAGTCACGTTCATGCAAAATTCCCACCACATTGTCACGTGTTTCCTTGTAGACTGGCAACCTGGAAAACTGATACTCAAAGAAAATCTTTTTGATTTCTTCAATATCATCGTCCACTTCCACACCAATCATATCCACACGAGGTGTCATGATTTCATAAATCTTTTTATGGGATAAGTCCAATACGCTTTGCAGCATCTCTGCTTCATCTTCATCAATGGATCCTTCTTCTTCCATCGTGTCAATAATTGTATTCAATTCTTCTCCCGTAACACTAATGGTTACTAGACCATTGTCACGTACAATTAATGACTTAATTTTCAAGAAGACATAGGTGATTGGTCGAAGTATATAAATCACCCAATATAAGAATGGACTAATGGATAAAGACATGTCTTCGGCATTGGTTTTCCCAAAGCTTTTTGGAACTATCTCACCAAAAATTAAAATCAATGTGGTCATCACCACGGTGTTCATAATGTTTACAATGGTTTGTTGTCCATCAAAAATATCGGAAAACACACTAACAGACAAGGTCGCAAGCGCGATGTTTGCTAAGTTGTTTCCTACTAATATCGTGGACAAGGTCAAATCAAAATGATCGCTAATCCAAAGTGCCTTTTTACTACCTTTTTTACCTTCTTCAATAAATGTTTTCAATCGAATGACGTTGACAGACGAAAAGACCGTTTCACTCATCGAAAAGAATGCCGAAACAGCCATCAATAGAACTACAAATATTACAGTTGGTATGGAAACATCCGAAATCGCTAGTAAAAACCTGGCGGAATAATCCAATTTAACTTCACTCCTTAAGCCTTACGCTCTTGTATCATATTTTCCTGTGCTTGTGTTGATGACAATTTTATCTCCAGGATTGATAAATAGTGGTACCTGAAGAGTATATCCAGTTTCCACTTCTGCATCTTTTGTTGCTCCTGTAGCTGTGTTACCTTTAACCGCAGGATCTGCAACCGTTACTTCTAATGTTACTTTTTCTGGAAGATCCACTCCAAGGATTTCTCCTTCATAAGAAATTACATTCACTTCCATATTTTCAATTAAGAAATTTTTTTGATATTCTATTTGCTCAACTGGAATTTCAATTTGCTCATAGGTTTCATTATTCATAAACACATAATGTGTACCAGTTGAATACAAATACGACATTTTATCTTTATCAATATGCGCACTTTCCATCTTTTCTCCAGCACGCCATGTTTTCTCAATCACAGCTCCTGTACGTAAATTACGCAATTTACTACGGACAAAGGCAGAACCTTTTCCTGGCTTTACATGTTGAAATTCCATTATCGTATATAAGTTACCTTCAGATACAATCGAAATACCGTTTTTAAAATCACTTGTTGAAATCATTTCCTTCACTCCTAATCATAGACCTTATTATATAAAAAAAAACGCATTTTGTCCACATTTTAAGGGTACATTTTTCTCCAACGTAGATTATAACATAAACATCGATTGACATAAAGAGAAATTCACTATATAATTTTTTAATGAGGAGTGATTATATGGATTTCTGGCAAATAGCCCTAGCAATCGTCATCGGACTATCCGTAGGACTCTTGCTTTCACGTAACAAAAACGTCAACTATGATTCAATTTACACCATCAAAGAAGAAGATTTCTTAAAAAACATGCGAAAAGGCCAACTCATTGACATTCGCAAGGAAGAAGACTTCAACAAAGACAAAATCAAAGGTGCTCGTCATTTCAAAGTAAGCAAACTTACTGGAAAATACAGCCCACTAAGAAAAGACCTACCAATCTTCTTATACTGCAAAAACGGAAAGAAAAGTGCTCGCGCAGCCAAAAAATTATCCAAAGCAAACTACCAAACCATTTACATCTTAGAAAATGGCTTTGATGGTTTAAGCAAGTGAACAAAACCCAGTCGACTAGACTGGGTCTTTTTTTATCGTATAAAGAATCCACCAACAAGCAAAGAAAACACAATGATGATTGCCGGATGGACATTCATCCATGGTAAGAGCTCATTCCCTAAAACAATCAGTCCTGATCCAATAAACAAAGCAAAGATAATCAAGGTTTTCGTCGTGGTAAAATCAATGTTGACAAAGACACTACTTCTCGCCATACTGAAGGCAACTCCAGCAATCAACATAACCACCACAGGTTTTGCTGCTGCTTGCATTCCTTTCACAAAAGCAGAATCCTTGTTGGCAATAAATAAATTAAACAACAAAATAATGGCAATTGTACTTGGTAATATCATACCAAGTAAGGCCGCTAGTGCACCCAAGACTCCCGCAACATCATACCCAATGATGACACTCATCTTCGTCGCAATCGGACCAGGAAGGGTATTCCCCATCGCCAAATAATCAATAAACTGCGTTTCCGTTAACAACTTGTGGTTGTCCACCACTTCTTCTTGAATCAAAGGAATGGTTGCCTGCCCACCACCAAATCCAAAGACACCTGGTTTTAAAAACGCCCAAAATAATTCCCATAAAACTCTCATCAAATCACTCCTAATAGTATGCTATGTGTCCATCGCATCTAGTTTCAGTACCAGCGATGTACCCAGCTTTTTCTTTCAATATTATCTGTCCTCGTCCAAAACCACCACTTAACACATCAATCGTGACTTGGTGACCTTTTTTCTGCAACTCACTTGCTACATAAGGATCAAACTTATTCTCCAACGATACCTTCAATCCTTCATCCCATCGGAAACGAGGAGCATCTAAGGCACTTTGTGGATGCATCTTAAAGTCCACTAGGTTCATCACAACTTGCAAATGCCCTTGTGGCTGCATAAATCCACCCATGACACCAAATGGTCCAAGAGCTTCTTTATCCTTCATCAAGAATCCAGGAATAATGGTATGATAAGTTCGTTTTCTTGGCTCCAACTTATTATCATGGTCTTCTTCCAAGGAAAAAGTATGCCCCCTATTTTGCATAGAAATACCCGTTTTATCAATCACAACTCCAGACCCAAATCCCATATAATTGCTTTGGATAAAAGACACCATATTTCCATCACGGTCTGCAGTAGCTAAATACACAGTCCCACTCTTATGATAAGGTATGGGTTCTTGCTTTCTAGCATAATCCTTTAAAGCACCTAAACGATCATCCACATACGCATCACTTAATAAGTAACTAGGATTCATACGCATAAATGTAGGATCTGTTACATATTTCAAGGTATCTGAAAAGGCAATCTTCGTCGCTTCAATTTGCTTGTGCAAACAATCAAGTGACTGATGAGTGAAACGCTCTTTTTTCAATAAGTTAAGCGCCATCAAGGCAGTAATCCCTTGTCCATTAGGTGGGATTTCACAAACGTCATACCCCTTATAATGCACGGAAATAGGATCCACCCACTCAACTTCAAACTCTTTTAAATCATCCGCATCAATAAAGCCATTATGTCTTTCCATAAATCCTACAATCTTCTTAGCAAGTTCCCCTTCATAAAAATCCTTACTATGGCTAGAAGCAATCGCTTCTAGGGTAGAGGCCATCTCTGCACTCTTAAAAACATCGCCTGCCTTGTAAGGTTCTCCATCTTTGGTAAACACCTTAAAAAACTGTTCAAATTCTGGCCCCTTATTATACTTTTTATAGGCCTTAATAGCGCGTTCAAAATAAAAACCAACGGTCTCAGAAACCACAAAACCATCTCTCGCTAATAAAATAGCGGGTTCTAAGACTTCATAAAAAGGCAAGGCCCCAAAACGCTCATGCAAACTAGCCCAGCCTTTCGGTGTTCCTGGAACCGTAATCGGTTCAACCCCAAAGGTTGGCATTTTTTCATGCCCTCGTTTCTTCATTGCTTCAATTGTATGATGCCTACTACTATAACCCGAAGCATTCATTCCATAAAGTTTCTTCTTCATCCACACAATGGCAAAACAGTCACTACCAATCCCATTACTGGTGGGTTCTACCACCGTTAAAGCAGCCGCCGTTGCGATTGCCGCATCGACCGCATTTCCACCTTTTTTTAGAATCGATAAACCAGCTTGCGCAGCCAACCCTTCTGAGGTAGCTACAACACCATTTTTCGCTCGAACACTTTGTCTCTTACTATAAAAAGGATTGTTCATTCTCTCACTCCTATCGACTTCATTATACAATACTTTGCCTTATTTACAACGCACAAAATAGGCAAAATATATGACATTTTTATAAAAACTGTCCCTTCTATCGTACATTATTATGAAATCTAGCTACTTCATAGTATAATACACTTAGAGGTGATAAGATGAAAAAAGCAAACACAGTACAAGCTGCTTTACAAGGAAGTGCTAGCGCACTCGGTTTAAACTGGATTTACGATCCATCCTTATTAGAATCATTTTGTAAAGACAAATCCTGTATATACTTAGACATCCAACACGATCTCTACAAGCAAACAAAAAATGCCTTTGATGTCTATCCCAATCACAAAGCAGGTGATCTCGACTTTATGGGTGAAATGGTCTACCAACTAGACCAATTCTTACAAACCGCAAAGAAGAAAACCCCTTGGGAATTCTTCAATGAAATACACCAATTCTTAACCACCTATCAAGGCTATATAGAGTCTTATGGAAAAGATTTAATGACGCGCTATGAAAAAGATAAAGTCCGTGGTGTCCATCAGACACCACACCTAGATGAACAACTCATCAATATGGTCTTCTACGTTGTCTTCCACGACCGTGAAAATAGTGTAGAAGAAGCCTTAGAATATACAAAGATATTCACCAGTGACCCATCCAGTAAAATCTTAATACCTATGTTGAAGGATTTACTAAATGATTTAGAAAATGGCGATGTAGAGGAAGCCTTAGACAATGCCAAGATGAGTGTCACCAAACCCTACAAAGAGCGCATCGTAAAAGCCTTAGAATGCAAAAACAACGAAGAACTATTAAACGAAATTTCCACCGCATGCGGTGCCAAAGATGCCCTTGCGATGATTTTATACATTCTTAAGAACACTTCATCCACCGAAGAAGCCCTAGAACTAAACGTTCGCTTTGGAGGAGCTAGTTCTGCTAGAGGAATCTTTTTAAGTGTATTAACACAGGCACTTTATGGACCCTTTGAAAGTGATAAAATCGTCTTAAACAAGTAACAAAACACGTTCATACCTTGGTATGAACGTGTTTTTTATATAGTTATTTATAATTCTTACAGTATGAGTTGCTATTTTATACTTCCTTGGTTAAAATGTGTAGGTCTAATTACACTTACTTACTAGTAAGTAAATACCAGAAGGAAAAGAGTGAATAAAGTGGAAGAATTTAAAGAATGGAAAGGATTCAAAGGACATACATGGAAAAGTGTGGTGAATGTCCGAGACTTCATCCAAAAAAACTACCAACCATACCATGGTGATGAATCGTTTTTAGAAGACGCAAGTGAAGACACCAAAACAATGTGGGCGAAAGTCTTAGAGGCTTATGAAGAAGAGAAGAAACAAGGTGTTCTTGATATGGATACAGAGATTGTATCCACCATTACTTCACATCAAGCTGGATACATTGATCAAGCCAGAGAAAAAATAGTCGGTCTACAAACAGATAAACTCTTAAAGCGTTCTTTTCAACCTTTTGGAGGAATACGTGTGGCTACTACTGCAGCTGAAGAATACGGGTATGAGATCGCACCTGAACTTGTTGATTTATTCCATCATTACCGCAAAACACACAACCAAGGAGTATTTGATGCCTATACAGACGAAATGTTGTTGGCTCGAAAATCAGGAATCATATCTGGCTTACCAGATGCCTACGGACGCGGTCGCATCATTGGAGACTATAGAAGAGTTGCTCTTTATGGAATCGACCACCTTATGGAAGATAAGAAAAACCAATTAGATTGTGGTTCTCCACGTATGACGGATGATATTATTCGTTTACGTGAAGAATTAACCGAACAATACCGTGCGTTAGGAGAATTAAAAGACATGGCCGCAATGTATGGTTATGATATTTCAGCGCCAGCGAGCAATGCACACGAAGCCATCCAATGGACCTACTTTGGATACCTAGCAGCCATCAAAGAACAAAATGGAGCGGCCATGAGTTTAGGACGTATTTCGACCTTCTTAGATATCTACATTGAACGCGACATAAAAGAAGGTATTTTAACAGAACTTGAAGCGCAAGAACTGATTGATCAGTTCATCATGAAACTACGTATTGTCCGTTTTGCTAGAACCCAAGCATACAATGCCCTATTTACTGGAGATCCAACATGGGTTACTGAAGTCATTGGTGGTATGGGAACCGATGGCCGTACACTTGTATCGAAAACAAGTTTCCGTTTCTTACACACCCTCTACAACTTAGGGGCAGCCCCAGAACCAAACCTAACGGTATTATGGAGCGAGAAACTTCCTGAAAACTTTAAAAACTACGCAGCCAAAGTATCAATCGACACCAGTTCTATTCAATACGAAAGTGATGATTTGATGCGCCCACTTCATGGGGACGATTATGGAATTGCTTGTTGTGTATCCCCAATGCGCATTGGTAAAGAAATGCAGTTTTTTGGCGCAAGAGCCAATTTAGGAAAAGCACTTCTTTACGCAATCAATGGCGGGATTGATGAAAAATCAGGACAACAAGTCGCACCAAAATTCTCAAACATCAAATCCGATTACCTAGATTACGATGAGGTAATGGAGTCTTACAACCGCATCACCGAATGGCTAGCAGAATTATACGTCAATACCTTAAACGTAATTCATTACATGCATGATAAATACTCCTATGAACGCGTACAACTTGCCCTTCATGACAAACTGGTTAAACGCTACTTCGCAACCGGAATTGCAGGGCTTAGTGTTGTAGCTGATTCCTTTAGTGCCATGAAGTATGCTAAGGTAAAAGTCATTCGTGACGAAGAAACTGGACTGGCCATTGATTACAAAGTTGAAGGTGACTATCCAGCATTCGGAAACAACGACTACCGAGTAGATGATATTGCCAACCAATTGGTGGAACAGTTTATGAACAAAGTTCGTAAACATCACACTTACCGTGAAAGTATTCCAACTATGTCGATTTTAACCATTACATCAAATGTCGTTTACGGGAAAAAAACAGGAGCTACGCCGGATGGTCGCCACGCTGGAGACCCATTTGCACCAGGTGCCAACCCAATGCACGGCCGTGACAAAACAGGAGCTCTTTCTTCCTTATTATCGGTCGCCAAACTACCATTTGAACATGCACAAGACGGAATTTCTTACACCTTCAGCATTACCCCATCCGCCCTAGGAAAGGATGCAGATTCACGCATCAAAAATTTAGTTTCCTTAATAGATGGCTACGTTGAAAAAGGTGGTCACCACATCAACATCAACGTCTTTAACAAAGAACTCTTACTGGATGCCATGGACCATCCAGAACTTTACCCACAACTCACCATCCGTGTATCAGGATACGCAGTAAACTTCGTAAAACTAACGAAAGAACAACAAATGGATGTCATCAACCGTACCATCCATTCAAGGGTATAGATGGATTTAAACATCCATTCTCTTGAATCCTTTGGAACAGTCGATGGACCAGGTGTACGCTTTGTCATCTTCGTCCAAGGTTGTCCTTTGCGTTGTGCCTTTTGTCACAACCCTGATACATGGTCCAAAAAAAACGGTCAAAAGACCGACATAGATGCACTGATAAGACAAATCGAGGATTACGCCACCTTCATTAAAACAGGTGGTGTCACCGTATCTGGAGGAGAACCTTTACTCTACATAAAAGAACTAACTTACCTATTTAAGAAACTCAAAGAAAAAGGTATCCACACTTGCATAGATACCTCTGGGTATATTCCGATGAGTAAGGACTTAGAAACCCTACTTGACTACACCGATTTATGGTTACTAGACATCAAGGTGATGAACGATCAAACACACAAAGAACTAACCGGTGTATCCAACAAAAACACCTTAGCCTTTGCTCGTGAACTAGACAAGCGTAAGATTCCAATGTGGATTCGTCATGTCTTAGTACCTACCATCAACGACAAAGAAAAAGATCTACAGGAGTTAAAAGACTTTATCGACAGTCTAAGCAACGTCGAAAAAATCGAACTCCACCCATATCATGAACTTGGACTCTTCAAATGGAAGGCACTAGGCTTACCCTATAAGTTATCACACATCAGCCCACCAAGTGAGGAATCCATTGCGCAAGCAAAACGTATTTTACATATCGATTAAGAAAACGCCATTCAATTCAAATGAATGGCGTTTTTTCAATCATCCCTTCTAGCATTCTTCATCCGGCACATAGACCAATGAAAGGATGAAGCAATAATTTGGTCCCTTAACGTAAAGAGTTCCGGTAATATCCTTACTTCTACTTTGCGCTCTTCTAAAGCTTTAAACAGATTGGTGACAGTTCTTTTTCGAGTCGGTTTCTCTGTACACTTACTGATGTAATACCCAGCTACTTCATCTTGCAGTTCAAAGTTCTCACTGTCAAACTCATAAATAGTTAGTGTGGTATTCTTCATCTGTTCTACCCACCTATGTTCAATGGCTACGCAGTGATTGACTACGTTTGAAGACAAGTATCTCTTTTTATCTTCTTCTAGGGTATCTTTATGCACATGATACGTCACGCGAGGACAATCTCTTGGGGTCAAAAAGTTGGGTAATGTTCGTTCACATACTGCCCATACAACCCCGACATTTTGATCCATATCTTCACGGTAGGAGACCCTTGGAATAAATTCTTCTATACTCTCTTCTTCGCTTACATGGTAAAGTTTCATGATGACTCCTCACTCTTCTTTCTATTTGGAAAGATATACCAAACATCCTCTCCTTTAAAGCCACATGCTCGGTAGAGAGATTCTGGTGAACTTGGGTTATCCTTATCCCCAGAAACCGTCGCAAACTTGGCTTCCTTTGGCACATGGCCTAGCATATAAGAAAGCAACATCTTACCTAACCCTTTGCCCCTATATGCAGGTAAAACTTGCATCCAGTCAACCACCACTTCCCCTACAAGCCTGTCATACTGTCCAATGATCAGTCCTACTTCTTTCTTGGTCTTCTCCTCTACTAAGAACATCCAAAGACTAGGATCAAACACACGGTCCTTTATCATCCTGATAATATCAACTTGTCTTAATCGCAAATCTGTGTAAGACGCTTCAATGATTTCTTCTATTAGACACAGGTCCTTATCAAAATCCACATAACGAACACTATACCCACTAACACTATGTTCTTCTACCTTAGAGAAATCATGCTTCAAACGAAAAAACCTTTGATAGTCTTTGGTACTCTTTTCCTTGTTTGAAAGTTTACGCTCATGCACAACCCTAACCTTACTCCCATCTAAACGGATCTCCTTATACAAGGGTAAGGCACTATAAGCACAAGGGTCTTCTTGGTAGTCTTTTATGTTCTCATCACTTAGTAAGAGTACTTGACACTTATCAATCCACTGAATCTTATAATCCTCATACGAATCAATCATTCTATTTTCTAAATCAATGATTGACTTAAAGCCCATAGCCAGTGACTCATCTGCTAGTTGCTGATAAAGAGGATGGTCTTGATCTTCTTCCTCTACTAAGACATCTACATACTCTATTCCTTTTTTATATAGATACAGTAATCGGTGGTGTCCATCAATCGAAAACAACTGACCCTTATAGTCCATCACGTATAAGTCTCCATAGTCTTCTCGATCAGATAACCACTTACATACAGCCTCATATTTATCCTTAGATAGATAATGTTGCTGTGGGATGATCTCTAAGAGTTTCACTTTTCTTTTTTCTACCTTCATACCATCACATCCATAGAATCATTATACCAAAAAATAAGATAATCTATCCTCTATTTAGAAAATTCTTTCATCTCTCTTTGACAAACTATCTTATTCTATGCCATAATGACACTAACAATATCGCTATAATAAGGGGGAAAGACCATGATCACTGTAAAAGACTTAACAAAATCCTATGGTGACAACCAAGTATTAAAAGGCTTATCGTTTTCAATTAAGAACAATGAAATCTTTGGTTTACTGGGACCCAACGGAGCTGGGAAAACAACCACGCTAGAATGTATGGAAGGTCTAAGAGTGTATGACAAGGGACAAGTAAGGATCAAAGACCTAAGTCCAGACCAAGCCTTAAAAAAAGGCGTGCTAGGTGTCCAGTTACAAAACTCTTCTTTACCTGGTCATATGAAGGTAAAGGACTTACTTACCCTCCATTGCTACTGGCAAAAAAAAGCCTTTCAAGATGCCTTATTTTCATCTTTTGGTCTAGAGAAACTCTATATGCAAAGCTACAAGAACTTATCGACTGGACAAAAACGAACTTGTCATTTAGCCTTATCTTTAATAGCCGATCCAGACATCATCTTTTTAGATGAACCAACCGCAGGACTGGATGTAGAGGCTAGGCATCAACTCCACCAAAAGATTCTCGCCTTAAAAGACCAAGGTAAAACCATCATATTATCCTCTCATGATATGGCAGAAGTCCAATCACTTTGTGATCGTGTGGCCATCCTCCTTAAGGGAGAAATCCACGCAATCGAGTCACCAGAAGTCATCTGTAAAGAGGATTCATTCACCAATACCTTGTCAATTAAATTTCGTGAAGAGCCAAACTCCTTCACCTTACAAGGCGCTACGCATATCAGTAAGAGAGGTGACTACTACAAAGTGCAAGTCTCTAACTTACATAAGTCCTTAGAAGACTTGCTTGCTTGGGCAAACAAACAAGGCCTAACGATTGAAGATTTAGCCATCGATAAACCAAGTTTGGAAGAACGTTTCCTCACACTCGCAAGGGAGGCAAAACAATGAAAGCATTCTTTTACACCTTCTTTTTACAAACAAAAACCGATGTCAAACAAATGGAGATCTTCATTGTTTACTACCTAGTTCCATTACTCTTTTATCTCATCATGGGCTTTGTCTTTCAAGCCATCATGCCAGATTCGAAAGAAACCATCATAGCGACCATGTCGATTTTCGCTATCTCTATGGGAACCTTTTTTGGCTTACCAAGTTCTATTTATGACTACACAAAAAACATCTTACGAAAATCCTTTCGAGCATCCTCCATTCCTTTATGGGCGATGATCTTTTCTGGTATGTTATCTGCCATTGTTCATTTACTTATTACAACCCTCATTATCTTCTTTTTGTCCCCTATATTGTTTGATGCACGTATTCCTTCTTCTATAGGGACTTATTTCTTCACCATCCTTTTACTACTGATTTCTTCTTGTTTACTAGGAACCATGATTGCTCTATTCGCCAAGTCTTCTGGAAGACTTGCCTTATATGGACAAGTTGTCTTCCTTCCAACGGTGATGCTTTCAGGCATCATGTTTCCGGTAAGTTTATTGCCTAATGCATTAGCCGGACTAGCAAACATTATTCCTGGGAAACATGCGATGGATATTTTATCAAATCAAGCGAACTTTCTAAGCTATCTATACTTCGTTATAGTCATTGTCCTTTCTTTAGTAGTTGTTTATCTTCGACTACGAAAACTACGTTATGAACAAGATTGACCACTCGAACCAAAAAGTTAATTTATCCTTGCCAGTCTTGTTTTTCTAATTAACCACAAACGTTATTTATAATTACTTTATTTAGAAAGTTTTTAGCCCTTTTTAAGAGCAAAACACCGCTAGACACGTTCACTAGTATGTTTTGCTCTTTTTGTAACATAGGATACTTTGAAACTTGTTTAGAAAATAAACTAACCCTATTGATTCCCACTTTCTTCTTTGTTAAAATAGCGCAGTGTAAACACAAAATATAGGAGGAATAACAATGAAAAAAGTATTATTATTTGTAGGGGCAATTGCACTTACATTAACATTAGCTGCATGTTCAACTGAAGATCTAGATAACCAAATCGCTGACTTAGAAGAACAAGTAGCAGAATTGCAACAAGAAAACACTGATTTAGAAGCATTATTACCTGGTACTGGAGAATATACTCCTGGTACATACTTCTCATTTGATAACGAAAGTGGTGCGTCAGCACTAGTAGTCATTGACGAAAATGGATACATCGCATCTGTCTTCTTTGATGAGCTAAGAATTCGTACTGCTATTGACGAAGTAACTGGAGAAGTAGTATTTACTACTTATTCAACAAAACAAGCCTTACAAGAAGATTACACACTAGCAAGTGGATACACTTGGGCTGAAGAAGCAGACGAACTAGCAGAAGCTATCGTTGCTAACCAAGGATGGAACGCTGACTGGGACACTTACGAAGATGGTGGAAAATTACTATTTGACTTAGAAGACCAAGACGTTATTGATGCTGTATCTGGTGTAACAATCGGAATTTCAGGTTTCAAAACTACATTCGAAGACGCTATTTCACAAGCTGAGTAATTCGTAAATCAAAAGAGGAAAGAAATTTCCTCTTTTTTTGTTACTTATAACTTACTTCTACATTGTTAGGATCTAGTTTATCCCTTGAAACTTCAACCAAGTGCAACCAGTTTAGATCTGAACTACAAGATAACCGATTTGAATAATACCTTGTATTAACTTCTACTCCCTTATCCGTGTAGGTATATCGGTGACGTTCCTTGCATGTTTGCTTTCCTATCTGCAAATCCATAAATAAGAACTGATCGACAAAAAAATCCGCATCATACCCTTCTCTTAAATCATACTGTTTGATTAGATTTACATACTCCTCATAGGAATCAATGGTATTGCCATATTCATAATAGAGTGCGACTCTCCCTACATCGACGGTATCTACCGTATAAGTTAAAGACCCTAACGTTCCTTTGTCATGTAGAAGTGCAAAAACCGCAAATCCTAGTACACCTAAAGGTATCAGTATTTTCTTCATCTTTTTCATCAAACTCTTCATCCCTTCTATTCCTTAGTTCATATCTATCTTCAATAAAAAATCAAACAATGTTTGATTTTTTATTTTTTGTGTCTTAATTTAATAATCTCTGGAATCACCGCAGATAAGACCCCAGCAACTGGCCATACAATCCAGGTAATATCCCATCGCATGGTATAAAAACTCCAACCTAAGTAAACAGCGACGACCAACACCCAAAAAATGGTTTCATAACTTTCAATCTCGTTTTGTATTTCACTAGACTTGTATCGTTCATTGGATTTGTTTAACAAAGTCTTATATCCATCCATTACCAGTGAGGATTGTACCAAGACATAAACCGAACCTGCTGCTAAGGTAATAAGCAAGGCAACAAACATGATCAATGTGTAATCATCCGCATCATATAGTGCACTTACAATGAGTGGTACAACCGCCAAGATCAAAACAGCAACTGAGAGCGCCATACGTTTGTTGTATTTTTTCGTGTATGCTTTATAGTCTTCTTTTAGTTCATCTTTAAAACGACGTTCTAAGGATAAGACACTGGTTGATAAGTACTTATACTCATTCATCTTATTGGACGCAAATATAAACAAGACAACCGCAATAGCCACTAACACAAAAAGGCCCACTAGCCCAATGGCTAGTTGTGTTTCTTTGGATCCAAGAATTACTTGAATATCCGCTGTTCCACTAAAGAAAATCACACTGACTGCCCCCATCATACATAGGACAATCCCTAAACCAATCATTTTACTCGCTAACAAAGACGTTGTTAAAAATGCTTTTGCTTCTTTTGTATCAATGGTTTTTGGTTTAATGAGATCTAGTTCATCCTCATCTAAGTTGGCATGTTCTTCTGCTAACTCTTCTTTTAATAAATAATCCGTTGTAACATTAAAGACATCAGACAAGTGAAGGATCTTATGCATATCAGGTGTACTGACACCACTTTCCCATTTGGATACAGACTGTCTTGATACATCAAGTCTACTGGCTAGTTCTTCTTGTGACCAGCCTTTTTGTTTTCGTAAACCAATAATTTTCTTTGCTAAATTCATCAAATCATCTCCTTGTACCCTAAGCATACAAAAGTTTGAAAAGAATGACTACCAACCAAACTTTACATATTGTAACCCAATAGTTGCGAACGGCTTTATATAAGCGTAAAAAAGTATAAAATAATATTGATTTTTCTCAAATAAATTGTACTTTTGAGTTTCTGCTTAATGAAAATAGTACTTACCAGTAGAGCATTCACCTATATTATATCATATACTTTGGTCAACGATTTGAAGAGAATTAGTTTTAAATCAAAAGCGAAAGAATGTACTTTAATTTATGTCTAATACAAGCTATTTTACAAAAAGGGTAACTATTACATAAAAAACATATGTAAAGGTTTATAAATTGATACCATTACACTCTATACACTACCATTGACAAATCCTTAAGTATGTCTTCTTACTACGTCTAATTCTACTTATTAAAAGTTTACATCACATTTTTATCTGTAACTCATCTTCATCAATATCGTAAACCTTATTAATATCCTCGTGATAATTTACTTCTTTATTCATTCTATCAGTATATGTATAATCTAGTATTTTCATTCTCGTACGTTCCAACAGGTTTGCTTCAAACTCTTTAAACTGATCATCTTGATCAAATTCAATGTTCGTTAGCTGTAGTGACTCAATACTTAATCCTAATAAGAGTAATTCTTTATTGAACTCTTCAATCATGTAATCTTCAATTTCATGTTTATATAGCGAGGTATGAAGATAACTTATCTTTTTGCTGATCACGAAAGAAGACAAGTATAACTAGTATTTTATCCCTTTTTATTAAATTACTTCATTGCAAGCTAATATCATTCGAATCTTGATACCGTATCTTTATAAACTACATCTACTCATACAAAACATGTAAATCATAATCTGTGATAACTGTATGACCATCCTTTACAAAAAAGAGCAAATCTTCTGTATAGTATTGAAACTCTAATAGTTTGCTTTCACTTAAGATTGAATCTTCTAAAGATAGAACGCTAAGAGATTCATTCGCGCGAGTAATGGCGCATTCTCCCTTATGAAATAGAAAATCTGAACTATAATTATTTACTATAAACATACAAGGTTGATCAACTTCATAGAGGATTTCAAAGGTCTCTAAACTTATGTATATGAATCCCTCATCGGTTGTGACTTCAAGGAGGTCATCTTGTATAACTCGATGAGTCAAAGAGGGTACATCAAAGGTCAAGACTTCACCCAGTGAATGTATGGTCGTTTGCTCTTCAGTGTGGGTAAAGAATACTGGATATTCAGGTACAAAATACGTGTTACTTCGCGGAACTTCTAACAAAGTCTCAAGCGAATCTTTTGCGAATACTTTGTAGCCCACATCACATCGCATAGTGAATGTATCTTGATAATAAGAGACAACTCTTGAACAGTCTTCGATGTCGATGTGTTGTCCTGTATTACTATTGATAAAGAAGACTTTTCTAAGACTATTTGGATTGATCAAAACGTATGCTGGAAAATCCTCATGCAGACTATAGTCTGGATAGTCCAATGTATCAAACAAGGAAACTTCCTCGTTTGTTACTAGATTCTTAGAATAAATACGACTTCCTTTTTTATAGATGAACTGTTCACTTGAAACATAGAGTACTTTCTCATAGTTGCCTTCATGTATGATTTGAAAGTTTCTATCTAGTACGACCTGACCATCACCTAAATTTGCTATATGGTAACCATTCAAACTTTGGATAATACGGTAGTCGACTGGTTCATAACGTTCTTCTTCTATCTGGTATATTTGTCCATTTTCATAGAAGGAATATACTGTCTCTTGATCTTTTGAAATGATCACATCATAATATGCTTCTACCTCCATCATGACTTGTCCCTTACGATCAATCACTTGTTGCTTGTATTCATTGTCATTAGAAGTTAAAACTCGAAAATACTTTATATCTTTTGTAAAAGCAATGATTTCCTCATCCTTCAATTGCAATGTGAGACCATCATCAATATGGTCATAGACCTCAGAGATAACAGGCTCAAAATCTTCGTTAATCAATCCATACTTCCGACCATGATTAGTACACACAGTTTTATAAAATGTTCCTGATTGACTTGCACCATCAGATATATCTAAATGACAAGATGCTTCTTCACCAAAGAAGCCACAACCACTCAGACCAAGAACCAGTAAGAGCAAGGTCAGTCCCATAACCATTCTTCTCATATTACTCTCCCCTTGTTAGTATAATTATTTTAGGTCAATCCTTGTGACCATAATGTCTATTGGTTGGTAACTTGGATATCGTTTAAAGTAATAGGTTTCTATCCTATCTCCTTCTTCTAAGTCACTAAACGAAATTAGTTCTCCATCTTGATTGTAGATGACACCATCATAAAACAAACGTATACTTGTTAGAGTCGGTTCTTCATGACTTAAACATAGGATCTCACCAGTTTCTACATCTACCCTAGTAACAACTGCCTCAAAATAGACTTTCGATATCTTAGCACGATTGATCAAATCAAGGGCAATATCTGTCTCTAGTGGTTGATAGTTGTCCCCAGTAGATGTATAAGACTTCCAGAGTCCAACATCTTCATTTGCCTTACCGACCAGTGTTTCTATCACAATTGAACTCGTATCTGACAAATCAATATTCACTTGATAGAGTGTATCCTCTGACTCATAATACTTAAGGACAGTATTTCCACTCATAAACATAGAAGACTGAAAGACAAATTCTCCCTTATATGGACCATAAAGTTCGTCCATATAGTCATGAATTAACCCCATACTAGGAGACATAAACCCAGTCAACTCTTCTTTATATTTGAAGATAAGCATTTCTTGAGAGTACCAATCTTCATAAATCGGTGAATAGAGTTCCAAAATAGAAACGACTACTTCTATTTCTTGTCCAACTATATCTTCTTTAAAATAAGGATCTAGTTGGTAATCTAATTCAGTCGTAAAGTACATACTTTTTACAATACGTAGTTCATCAAAGACAAACTCATTAGAGAACTCACTATTTACCAGTTCCACTTGATCAATTGCTTCTTCACCTTCGACCACATTGTTGTAACCCAACTTAGTTAAAAGTAACTGATCATCATGAAAAAGATGATCCTGACTAGTACTAGAACAGCTACTTAATACAAGCAACATTATACTCATGCATAAAAATTTTACTAATCTCATAGAAATCCTCTCCCTTATCTACCTTATAGGAACCATATAAGTGTTACAAGTGTAATGACCTTAACCAAAATAAATGCATACTCTATTAATGTCATCTCAGTATCCTTCTCTTTCTTATGGTGAAACTTAGCATAAGTTATGACAAAAGAATGGCATAGTTCAAACGAAAAAATTTCATATCTATTCCTCTTTCCTATAAAAGAAAGTATCTTCTGTGACTATATACTCTCTAGGGGCTTCTATGGTATATGCTTTATCCTCATAGAGTCCTTCCTTAAGCGGTGCTTCCACCTGATAGAAGTATACATGTTCTTCTGCAATTAGATAATCTAAGCCATTAACCTGGTAGTAATGAACAAATAAATCTAGCAAACCATCTTCATACATTGGAAGATCTTCTTCCATCATTCGTTTACTAGAACGGACTCTAACTATATCAATCAAATTATCTTCATATAAAGCTAAGATAAAATCATCTTCAATCATGATTTCTTGGAGTTCTCCATAATTATCATTAGTTTGATACAGTTCACTTCCATCTAAATCATACACGCTATCTCCTTCTTGGTAGAGAAATGCAAAACCATCAAGATAAAAGTTTCTAAGATCCTTGTAGATTCTAGATGTAACATTATGAAAACTACTTACATACTCAACATCTTCATCAGTCAAATAATCATCTAAGTTATACCCCATAGCAAAGAGTTCACCATTGCCTGTTTTAACTATAATCGCCATGCCAGAATCAGGCAGTAAGACTTCTTCAATATCCGCATCAAGCATGGATGTATCAAGTTCTTCCATATCGTTCATAATTAGTGTAGTATCCTCTTCATTTAGTAAACTACTACGTCCATTTAGGAAGAGTCGATCTAAGTTGTCTTTTACAAGAAGATAGGTACTAGATACATAAATATCTTCAATGATTGGGTTTCCCTCTAAATGAATCAACTGAACTTGTTTATTTGAGAGTCTATGTTCACTACCAAACAAATAACTATAGTCTTCATTCCCTAATGCATAAAGATCACCACTGCTGGTGAGAAAGACTAAGGCATGATGATTCCCTTCGATTTTCACTAAGTCTTCTACTGGAAATGGCAGGTTTAGCCGTTTTACGTGTGGCTTTTCTTCCTCAAAATACACATGGATTACAGCATGTTCAGATGTATAGATATAAAAACCATCTATTAGAGGATATAAGTTTACAATCTCTTCTGTTTCTGTTAGTCCAAAGTCAATATCCATTAGGGAAAAATAAGATTCTTCTTCTTTTACATTAAAATCTTGAAAGACCTCATGTCTAAAAACATTTTTTTGATTATAAGCATATAAGGTTCTTCGGTAGTTTTTTATACCGATAAACTCCGCATCAGACTCAACCAACTCATATACACTGTATTCTTTTGGTTCCCATTTTAGATAATAGGTTGCTTGTTCTCTTCTTGGGCTAGCTACCGTCCCTATATAACCATCTGAAGCTAGGTATAGTATTTCTTTTGATGAATCAGAAAAAAGATGTTTACTTGTAAGCTCATGTAGCGCTGCATTAATAAACCCATATTCATCCATTTCTAAATACAAGTCAGTTAAGTCTTCATCATAGTAAAGCCCCTCTAACTGATATCCTTCTTTGAACTCAATACGAATCTCCATCTTTGGATCGGTTGTTTTTAAGACTTGTATCTCATCAAAAAAAGGATCAATCAAGACAACCTCACGTTCAACGTTGCATCCAGATGAAAAGAGCACAAAAGCAAAAACCATAGTTACAAATACTTTTCTAAACATCCTTTTCCTCCTCATTATACAAAATGCCGTCCACAAAAGGGACAGCATTTTTTTCACCCTTACTTGTTACTTCTATTGTACCATAGAGTTGCAAGCTATTTAATATATATTTAGTTTGGTTTAAGTGTGTTTATATACCAAGTTTTTATCTTAGGGGATTGGTATGTGAAATGGTTTGTTGTAACGAAATAAACATGTAGGTTAATAAAAAAACTTATCTCAGTTAAACAAAAGAACAATTAATTGTATCTTATATTTGTCTTTTCAGAAACGAGAAATCAACAGGTTTTCGGTACCTCAACATGAGAATAAACATCTCAAAAAATACAAATAGAATGTATCTCTTTTTCTACTTAAAACACTCAAATAGTTCTAATAACATTACTCATCCTCATCCACCAAGACAACAAAAATATCATAAGTACCATGAAACAGACTTGTGTATTCGGTAACAGTAAGGTTATATTGAATGCCTGGTTCTAGTTCAACTATCATGGAGAAGTTATACTCTGGTCCTCTTGTCCCAATAATCGTTCCATTCATTTGTTGATCAGACCAAAGTTGCCCCCTTAAATAAAGATCAGATTCTGCCCATATTATATATTGGCCCTCTGTATCTACCTCAATTGTATGGATATTATCTATCCTATGAAAATCTGAAACTGCGGACAAATAAGCATCATGTGTTTCAGGAAGTGTTATCCAAGTTGTATATGGTTCATAAACATCCGCCTGGCTTAAATCAGGAAGAGTGATTTCTGTAGTCCCAACATCTTTAAAGTGATACTTGATGAAGCCCTTGCTTAATGAATCCAACTCAAATATCATAGAGTCTTTTTCAATTGTTGCAGTGAAGGACTCAACCTCCTCTTCAAAAATAGATGGAAAAAATTTACTATCTAATCGATAAACACCACTTGCATGATTGAACATTGAACTGTTAATATCTTGGATACTAAAATCAAGTATATTTAGATAACGTTCTGGTTCATAGGGATATGTTACTTTAACGTAATCTCCTTCTCTAGAGGTCTTTAAATAAGCTTCATACTGTGTTTCGTTAGGCACCACAAAACTTGTGTGATAGTAGTTCGCAGAGTCGTTAACGATTGAGTAAGTGTCCTTATCTTTTTTTACCGTTATGGTCCTTTTCAAACTCCCTCCATCTTCAGGGTGTTTGGTCAAATATAATACTTCCAACGTATAATTATCTTCATGAATTATATCATCGACCCTTTGATCAAAACTATTGGTTATGTACGTATTAAACCCCACTAAAAATAAGAAGCCTACTAAAACTGTAATTAGTATTCCCCAAACATACTTCATGTAATCACCCTTTTCTCATTGCCTAAACAAAAAAGCATATAAAATTCAACTAAAAATCTAGTCATAATACGTACGGAACAACTTGTATAGTTCTAAGCGTGATTATGAATCTCTAACGATTAGTTTCATATTTTTATCAAAGAATTATGCACAAGTTAACCTCTTTACCTTCTCATATTCTAAATAAGCAGCTGTGCCGCACCAACGAAATATGATTTCCGAGTTATTAAAACAACCTTTTTATTTTGTACTCCAAAATTATTGAAAATTACATTTACTTGTGATGCGGCTCGTTGTACCATAATTAGTTACAACTTTATATAGATAATTTATCATTTATCATCCTCGTATTTGTACGTGATAGAAATACCTCCTATATCTTCACCATCTATTTTATCAATATCAACTTCTATCCCGTCTTCATTAAGAAAGATTATTCTAGGTAATTTAGAGGAATCAAACTCTGGTCTTTTGTTAACACATCCTACACAATTATCATTTGTTTGAATATATTCTCGACTTTCATCCTTATAATTAAAGGAAAAATCAAAAATTTCCTCAGAGTTAAAACGTGCAAATATAGCTGAGTCATTATTATACCCAGTATCAACATGAAATCGTTCAGTAAATGCTAGATATGAAATAGTAAAATCCTTCTTTAATCTATTAAAGAAATCTTCTCTAATGTATACGCCTTTGGTGATTTCGTCTCGATACCAATCGGATGGATTATTATTAACAACAATTACCTTTTCATTACCACTATACCAAGATGAATCTGAATTAACATATTTAAGGTTAAAGTACTTAATAATATCACTTGGTGGTAAAGTAAAACTGGTTTCTTGAATAAGTGTACTGTAACTGGATAACCTAGGCATTTCAGTAGCAACATTAAAACCAGCATTCTTAAACTCTTCTATATTACCTAGATAATCGTTCTTCTCTATTGTTAAACTTCTTCTATTATCTACTGTGAGTATAGGCATCTCTCCAATACACATAGAAACATTAACATATTCATCACTATACATTAAAGGCATACTTACATTTTTGTGGTCTTCAAATCTAATCCTTATAGATCCTGAAACCATAATCCATTTCTCTGCTTTATAAGATATAGGTTTAACTAACTCCATAAGATTATGTTGACTAAGTTCGAAATCGTTTGCCCAATCAACAGTTTTGACTTCTGGAATAGTTTGCTTAATTCTTGCTATAGATTGGGCTTCGATTTTTGTTATCATCTCATTATAAATACTTACAGGAGCGTTTAAATTATATTCATAGTGTTCTTTGTGCCTTGAATAAGGTTTAAATCCTACTTCTCCGTCTCCAATGTCATAAGTAATAAAATCCCCATGATAATAATTGCACATTAAAGAACCATAAAATTTCTCTGTTGCAATAGTAACTAGTTTCCATATGTATGAGCTTTTAAAATTATTATGATATGGTGTGGAGTCACTATAACTAGGAATATCGTACAAATCATCTACAGAGAAATCATAATGATGTAATGTCTCCACAAACATTCTTTGCCAAGCTAAATAATACTTCTTCCCATCAACTTTCTCAATTTCCAATGATGGAAATTCTTCTGAAATGATATCAGGTAAGACATTGTTTGAAAATTTACAATCCCCATCCATTAAACACTTATATTTACTATTAGAGAGTTTATTAACCTCAAAAATCTCTCTCTTATCAACTTCAAGGAATTTCTCATTAAATGGATATGTAATAGGATCTTGATGATAATCCATACCTGTTAGATAATTCTTATTAAACTCTATTCTATGTAGATATTTAAGCACACTTTCGATAACTTTATCATTATTTGATTCTTTATATAAATCCCTTTTCATATAGTTTATATATTCATTTTCTTTTCTAAAATAACTAGTAATATAGTGAAGAGAATCACGATCAATCATATTTACATCATATATCAAAGTCTCAAAAAATTTATCAATTTCATTTTCATGATTCTTATTCACAGAATATAAAACCTTAATGATACTATTCCTGATGTAATCATCAAAAACTGAATAATAATTTTTAATTAATAATTCTACATAACCATCAGTGATATTAACAATATCTAGGAGCAATTTTTCAGCTAAAACTCTTTCTCTAGGTCTTCTAGACCCTAGACACCAAAATGCAAACCAAAATTTTTCCTCAACATAGCTATTTTTTGAATCAAACCTATTAATAAAGTATATAGAATTAAATAATCTATTTTGAACATTGGAATAATGTGTCCCTTTGTATAGCTTTATGATTTTATCATTATCGCTAAAAAGTTCTTCATTGAAAAAATTAACACAATTGTAAGGTTTATCCTCTCTGCCAGCAACATTGTAAAATAAATCTAAGGAAAAATCTAATTTCAAACTTTTTTGTAATTTTTGAATTACTTGTTCGTTCTTAACCATTATTTTAGTTAAAAATTCAATGACATCTAAAGATTTACTTAACTCGCTCGTTTCAAATATATCTATAAAATCGGAAAGTCTCCTTTTATGATACTTATCAAATAGAAGAATCATAAATATTTCACTCATTGAGTAAAATGACTTCATTTTTCTATTTAATAATTTAATTACCTCTTCATTAGTTTTATCTTCAATATCATCAAACATCGATCTTGCAATAATATAGTCAGACAAGGACTGATACCTAAAAGTAAAATTCATTTGATTTAACATTTTAAAACTGTCAATGAAACCTAATTGTGTCATGTCTCTCAAATAGCCATTTCTGTCTATTTCATTAGGTACAATATTGGCTAAGTCTTTTTCACTTATATAAACAAGTTCATTTTCGTAGTAGAATTTTGAAATTTCCTTAGTAATTTTCCAATGAGCATCACTTAAAGATATTTTTATGTAATTTTCATATATATGCGTAATCAGTAAAATAGAAGATAATTCGCCATTTTGAACACCACGTCCAACTAAGATTTTACGTAACATTTCTATAATCAAGGGGTTATTTGTATCTAAAACAAACTCTAAATCACTTATATTAGCCGATGTACTCTGAACAAGTTTAATCACCGCATCCTCATAACTAATTCCAGGAAAAATAAATTCATTGAGTTTGTTTTTCAATTCATTTAGTTCTTCTTCTGTTAATGAATTTGACCTATAACTCAATATTATTCGACCATACAATGTTCCTATAATTTCATCCTTTATTTTTTTTATAAACGCTCTATGTTCTTCTGAGAACTCATTGATGGCATCGATTACCACTGTAAATTCGCGCGTATTACATATATCTAATATTTCATCCCAATCAATATTAACTATGTTTTTCTCATATTTTCCGAATAAACAAATAATATCATCATCATTGATTTGTCTACTAATCTCATTCAAATAAAAGCTTTTACCTATACCCCCGGGTCCTGATATAAATAGACTTCTATTCTTTGTAGCAATATTTAGAGTTTCTTGTAAGTCATATTCTCGTAGATAGTAACTATTTGAAATTTCAGAGATATAACTAGCTAAATCATCGATTTTAACGAGCAAATCATCAAACTTATTTTTATCTTTATTGTATTGCTCAATTATAAAATTTAAATCCTTAATTAAATCAGATAACTTTTGTTTTTTTTCTTTTTCCTCTATATGGTAATAACTGAGTTGTAATCTAGGGATACGACCCAAGCAATAATTATCTAGTTTGTCAGAAGCCCAATCATACCTATATTCTTTATTCATCTCGTGTTTCATCTTGTTAAAATTATAGTCATTTGCAGCCTTGTAATTAATCATTACTCTCATCTCCTGAATAGTGGTTTACTCTGTAAATTGTTATTGTACTCATAAAAAAAGCCTTCAAAAGAGGACTGCTTAGTTTTCCCCTTACTGTTTCTTATTTTATATTATATCAAACCATATTGTAAATAACAGATCATATAGAGATCCAAAATTTAAAGTCCAAAAAAGGCTTTATTATGCTATTTATAACATTAGTTGTAATTACTTGTGATACGGCTCGTTGTATCACTTTTAGTTGCAACTTATTACTAATTTTTTATCAATCCTTATAACGATTTATTATCCAATTCACCAACAAACCATAGACAAAATTATATAGTAAAACAAGTTCGCCATATCTATCAGCTTTATACTCATAGATTGAATAATTTTCTAAATCTGCTAGATTTCCTGTATGGACTATCGAACTTCTGATATCATAAATCTCTTTTATTAGTTTAGAGTAAGGATAGTTACCAGAAATACTTTCAACTGCATGTTTAATTTTTGATTGAATATCAGTATTATCTTTGTTTAAATAAAAATGTTTGAAATTACAATCATAAAACACATAAAGAGATATGTTTTCTAGCGCTATAATTAGGGGTAATATAGAATTATAATAGTCCATGTTTGACATATAGTTTAAAGCTTCAACATATTTCACAATGCTCTCGTTTACAACAACTCTATCAAGATAACTCAAATTGTTGTAAGATATTACAAGTTCATCGAAGTATGAAGGCAATCCTTGTTTAATATTCGTACTGTTAATTGGTTGACTTGAAAATATCATCAAGCTTTTTTTACCAAATTCATACCTATGGATTTTCTCTAGATTTTTGCTAGAACCTTTATATTTATCTATCTTCACTTGTTTGATTGGGGAATTGAGTGCAAATTGGATAAGTGAAAGATAGATATTTTTCTTCCAATCTTGGTTAGATGTATACACTTTATCATTATATTTCATCTCCAAAAACGGAATTTTAATTATGCCATAGGAAAAGAAACCATTCTTATCAGTGTGAAAAATATCTGCAATTGCATTGTTTATATCGAGAAACTCATTAACATTTAGAAATTTAAACTCGTACAAACCCATTTTAATATACCGAAACTTATACTCTTTTTTGCAAATCGTGTCATATATTGATTTCAGATCATTATAAATTATTTGAATAGCTTTATCGCATGAAGATAGATGTTCATTGTCAATAACATCTAAAAAGAATACAAAACATTTGATTATGACATTATCAGCATACAAAGGAAATTCGATGCTTGTTGCTGAGTTAATGAAAGAATAATCGCTATCAAATAGGTCTCTCAAATAAGGTTTGGTAGGTTTTTCATTCAAAACGTGAATTTTAACAGGAGAGTTTTTTGTTAAGGCATTGTAATCAATAATCTTAAAATATTTCTTTTTAACAACTTGATAAAACAGACTTCTTTCAATACTATTAAGCTTATCAATTTTAAGATTCTTAAATCGAATTTTCAAATTATTGTTTTTGGTTTTACGAAAATATCCACTTATTAAACTTCCATATATTTTCTCATTATTCACAAACTCATCCCCTATATCTATTACCTTCTAAAATAACACTTTCAATTAAAGATAAATTGTCTATGTTTTTCTTATCTACCATTGAATCATTCCACATTCTTATTACATTAATTCTTGTTAGGTATTGTAATCCCATCGCAATTCTAGAGAATTTGTATATTTCTGTTTTAACCAAATGTATTGCATCTTTGGATAATTTCTTATCTCTATGTATAAGGGCATAACCCTTTGAGTCAACTTCAGATTCTATTAGTCTAACATAATTTTTATATAAGTTTTTATTCCTAAACTTTAGTAAACTTGCAAGATTTTTATATACATACTTACTATTGATACTTGTAGCAAAATAAGGAGTAACTGAACCGTCAAAAGGGTTTAAGTAGAGATGATTATAAAAATCTATATCTACTATGAACCCGTGTATTCTACCGCTTCCTCCAAATGATCTTACGAAATTCGATATACTCCTTAATGATTCATTAAATGGATCCAAGAAATCATTAATAGCCTCAGAATAAACATCTAGATTATCATAGTAATATTGTAAGTTTCTTTGAGGTTTTAATTTTATAGGTGAACCTCCATTCAAAATACACAATGAACCAGTCTTTAGATACTCTTGAATAAAACAATACACACCATTCTTCTTAAGCATATATATTTGAGTATTCTTTCTCGAGTATTGTACCGAGGATCCTTTACCTCGATAAAAATCTAAAAATTGCTGTTTTGTTATTTCATAAATACCATCACTGTAATCATCGAAAATGTCATAGATTGCAGATGTATAAAAATGCTTGAAGTTCAGAGTGCTATTATGATACCCAATCTGATTATCAGAATATATCGTTCTTTCTTTATTGAGTTCAAATCTGTCATTATGAGTATGTCCACTAGTGTAAATCCAATTAATACAGTATTTGTCTTTAGACCAATTTTCTTTTGGAGTATGTGTTAACACAACCACATTTCTGTCAGAAATAGCAGATTTACATTTCAAATAAATTTGCTCAAACCTAGTAGATTGCCCTATGTCATCTTCTAAAATTGTAATGGTATCTCTATATAAACCTTTTGTAGCATTATAATCAGTTGCATATCCAGAAAAACCAATCCCACCTAGGATAGTCAACCTGCTTCTTCTTGTAAAATCGATAATTTCTGCATCAGAAGCTGCTAATATTTGCTGCTCATTCATTCTTGAGACTTCATATAAGAAACTAGGATTTTTACTATATTGATATACTACTAGTTCATTATGGATAAAGTGAAACTCAAGATTATCAAACAATCGTCTATATTTCTTAATAATCTTATCAACTTTAGCGCTTGATGAGTCAGATTCTGAATATATACTACTATCCCAAAGTTCATGATTTCCAAGTACAACAAAAATAGTAGCAAGAGGCATAAGAAGTTTTAATTCTGTATAAAAAATCTTTGAAAAATTGAAATTAAAACTTAAATCCCCAGAAAACATAATATATGGTCTTCTAAACTCATCAAATTGCTCTACCATTTCTAACACCAATTCCTTAATGTACGATTCTATTAAGGATTTTTTTACTGGTTCAGGAAACTTTTTAAGTATTTTATGATCTAAATGAATGTCACTAATATAATAGATTGTCATATTTCCATGATTATAACTTCTTTCTTCTCTATCAAATAATACTTCATACTTTTCAGTGTTAACTAAACTAGTTTCAGGGTTTCTGTAATTAGTCTTGTCTTTCAATTTAGATACGTTATCTTTATAATATTTGTTTTGTGATTTTCCCATACATGTCCTCCCATAAATGATTTCTAAACTCTATTAATTCCAATAACTATAAAGTCTCCATATCTTTTCATTAGCGTAATATATTTCTCTAAACTTTCCAGCATTTTCGTACTTTAAGTATCCCTTTAGCACAGGGTAATTTAGAGCATCTCTGTTAACTTGTACATATTGCAACCCAGGACTTTTGTCATCAATTCTTTCTACATATATAACTTGCTTGTCCTTATTCTCATTTAATAATTCGAATATAGTTTTAGGTTTAGAAGTTGGATATTCCATCTTCTTACTTTTTTCTTCAACCTCTTTTACTTCTTCAACTATATCCTCTAGTTCATTATTTTGGTAATCTTCTTCATAGAGTTGATTCGCCTTCCAATTCAGATATATCCTTAATAGAAGCAATCCACATGATACAATAAAAATAATGATATAAACATAAAGTGGAAATGAGAGTAGCCATGTAACAAAGTTAATTATTGCCATATAGATAGTTAAGAATATGAGTAGTAAAACAACAAAAAATCCCATTCTCAGTTGTCCTGCGTCTGCTCTTGACATTATTAATCCTGTACTCAGAATGCTTCCAACTAGTGAGTAAGCTACAGCTCCTGATGCAGCGAATATCAGTTTAATAACTACTTCATCTATAATTGTAATCCCAGAAAACGTCATTGTTCCCACTAGAATACCTAACAACCATTTATTTCTTTCAAACATCTGATTCTACTAGCCTAACAAAAAAACAAATAAGAAGATAATCTCTATTGTATAGAAGATAAAAATAACAGGTCTTGATAAACCATAGAAAAATGGTATTTTTTGAACCTTATAATTTGATGGTTTATCTTCTGGTTTATGAAACTCCATTCTAAAATCAACATCTTCATCATTTTCTAAAAATGCGATGGCTTTATACAGGTTTCTATATGATTTCTCCAGATTCAAGTAATACCAATCAAGAAACATAAACCCTAAAGTGAAAGCAATTGTAATAATTAATATATTTTCTTCTTTTATTCCCGAGTTTAGACTATATGCCAGAAATCCTGTTAAAAGGGTAATGTTCCATGATTTAATTGTAAAACTGTTTTTGGAAAATCTTCCAATAATTTCTTGGATCATATTTAAATGTGTAATTTTATTTTTATTTTCCTTCATTGTTCTCTCCTTATAGTTTAGTGGTAATCTCGAACTTGCTGGTCATATTTTCAGCTTTCAAATATGCTGTATTAATAATGTCATTCATATCTTTGCAGAACTCGTCCCATCTATAAATAGAAATAAATGAACCAAACTTCTTATGTCCTTTATCATAATTAGACAAATGACTAGGATTAAACATGTTATTACTGACTATATCGGGTAAGAAAGCCGTATTTATTTCACTTCCATCAGAGGTTTTCTTTATTACATAGTCATACTTATTACTTCTGTCTGGTACAACTACAGCGACAATTCCGTTTCGCGAACTATTTCTGTTAGCTCTTTTAATTACTTTCAGTGAGTAACTTATCTCCCAAGGTATCCAATTGGACTCATTTATGTTAGGTGTTATAAGTACAATAGTAACATGAGTAGTATATAATTTATCACTCAGTAAACTTCCGATTGCAGCTTCATCCAAATGTGAAATATCTTCACTTGTTTTTGTTTCACCTAGATACTTATAGTTCCCTTTTCCTAAGCGATTAATAAGCTTATCTCTATATTTATTACCTTCTCCAAACTTATATGAAATAAATACTCTTTTAACCATCGTGCACACTCTTGTTTCTAAAACTTTCGTGAATACAATAATCACATTTGTCTCTATATGTTACAAGATCAGTAAAATCACTAGAACTATATTTAATAGATTTGTATTCAGAACCTAAATTGTTAATAAAACTCCTTAATCTTGATTTCGCATCACTTCCAACCCAAGGAGAAAATGTGATTGTAATTTTTGAGAAATCTATATCACTCATATCTAGAATAATTTTTTTACATGAAGATTTGTTATTAAACTTTACACGTAGTCGCACTTCTTGTTCGTATGACCATGCTTCATTTTTAAATGTACCAACTAATTTTCTAGCATCACTACTTTCATCATCTAGACTACCGATATATTTATTTGAAAAATACACCTTATCTCTAATCAGATATTTATAGTTATATTCTTTACTTGAACTATAATTACTTGCATATAAAACTTCAAACAAGTCTATTTCAAAATCATCATTTATACTCTTAATATGTCGATTGTCACCAAAACTTTTTAAGCGGATATTAGAACTTATCATTTTAATCAAATCTTTTTGATCAATCGAAATCCTTGCTCCATACTCACCAGGTATTGCATATAATCCCCACAATGCCATATTTTCTTTTGTTCCGTATGTGAAACTTATAGAAAAAGCACTCTCCCAAGCAACATTGGGAAGCGAAATCTTTTTGAGTTCCTGCTTATCATTCATAGTATCAATCCTAGATAACAATAAAGTCTTACTTGCAAGTATTTTCTTAATTGCCTCAAAATTAGTATAATGATGATACGTATTATGTCTTTTGCCAGAATCTTTCATGTATTCTAGGAGTAAATCAATTGTGTTGTACTCATTCTCAAGAATTCTCTTACTCATAATTTTTCATCTCCTTAAAAAATAGCCCTCAAAAGAGGACTTTATAGTTTTCCCCTCACGGTTTCTTATTTATATTATAACATACCTTATTATAAATAACAGGTCATATAAGACCCAAAAGAAAAAGCCCAATAGGGCTTTGTTATGCTGTTTATGTCATAAGTTGCAACTATTTGTGATACGGCTCATCATAACTTATTCTAAAGAACCAATAATTTTAACTAACAACAAAGCCATAACAAAAAAACACCCTGTTTATAAATAGTATATAGTCTATTTAATATATTGAACAGGGCACATGTGTCGTATATGAAAAAAATGTTGAAGTTTTTACACTTCAACATTTTGTTTTGTTGTTTTTTCTATTCTTCTTCAAAATGGTATCCTACTAATCTAGAACCATAACGATGGAGTCTTGTGTAGAGTGGTTCTGGTAAGGTAGAATGTTTAAAGATATTAGATGGTGCTTCTCCTAATTGGAACTTTAGTACAACATCTGGATCTGCTAGGGCGACCATACCAACACTTAGTAGGTCATACCCTAAGTTAGCTGCTTTATCAACATCTTCACTTGTCGATATACCTCCTACACCCATGAGTGGAACACGTCCATCAATCATACGTAAGAGTTTGGTTCCAATTGCTTCTTTGTCTTTGTCATCTCGAATAGATGTTTGATCAAACTTACCAAGTGACACATGTAAGTAATCAATTGGGTAATCTGCTAAGACATCTACAAACTGTAAGGTATCGTTGATGGTGATACCTGGGTTTTCTAATTCCTCTGGTGAAAAACGGTAACCAACTAAGAAGTTTGGTTTGTTTAGTTCTTCTTTTGCTTGTAAGATCCCTTCAACGATTTTTCTCGGGAAGGTCATACGCTTCTCTAAGTTCCCACCAAATTCATCATCACGTCTATTGGAATGTGGTGAGAAAAACTGTTGGAGTAAATAGGTATTTGCTCCATGGATTTCAACACCATCAAATCCAGCCTTCATGGCTAGCTTGGCTGCGCTCACAAAATCGTCTATGGTATCATAAACTTCACTCGTACGCATGGCTCTTGGGGTTTCCGCGTAGTCCCTATTAGCTTTAACTGCGGATGGTGCCAGTATTTCTTGATTGGCATACATATTGGGTACATTCATACGTCCACCGTGGTGGATTTGTAAGACGGCTAGTGCACCACCTGCTTGAATCGCTTTTCTTAAGCGTTTCATAGATTCATAATAACGTTCATCACGAACCGATATCTGACGATCAAACGCCTGGGCATTTTTGTTCACTGCCGCTGCGGCAGTGATGACCATTCCTAGGTTCTTACTACGCAAGTAGTAGTAGTTTTCTTCTTCATCCGATAAGGTTAAATCCTCATTGGCTGAATAGGTTGTCATTGGTGCTAAGGCGAAGGCATTGCGCATAATCGTTCCGTTTTTAAATTTATATGGTTTGTATGGATTCATATCATCACTTCCTTAAGAAAATTATAACATTTACAAATTGTTTCGCAAAGTCATAAACATAAGAAAAACGGAGAAATTCTCCGTTAGTCTCTTAATGGTTTTAAGGCTTCACTCCAAGCAAGTACTTGGTCTAACATATCGTTGACGTTTTTCTCATGTAAGTCTGCTGGTTTGAAGTTGGACCAGTTCTCAAAGTCTGTGAAGAGAGATAACAATACTTGGACACGTACGTCTGCGATTTGTAACTCTCCTAAGACATTACGAAGTTGCTCTGCGGATCTTGCACCCATAGCGGAACCATAAGAGACAATCCCTGCGGCTTTGTTGTTCCAAGGTTCACGTGCTAAATCTAAGGCATTTTTTAATGATCCTGGTAATCCGTGGTTGTACTCTCCAGCGATGAAGACAAAGCCATCCATTTCATCTAATTTTGCATTCCAAGCTTCAATCCCTGCGGTTTCATTGCTTTCCCCAAGGAGTGGAAGCTTATAATCTTTTATATCAATGATTTCATAAAGTGCATCATCCCTTTTATCTGCTAGGTCTTTAAACCAAGATGCTACTTGTGGACTAACACGTCCTTCTCTAGTTGTTCCAACAATAATTCCAATTCTTAATTTTTCCATTTTGTATTCCTCCTGTATTTTTATTCTACTTACTTTACGTAACCTATTATAGTTTAGTAACTTAGAATTGTAAAGTAATTTGCATCCAAGAAAAAAAGACCAAGCGATTTGCTTGGTCTTAAGTCCAATTTAAACGAAGTTGTTTGGCAATATTCTTATCATAATAGGATACCTTTTGGATGTATGAATCCTTGGATGTATATGCTGGAATACGGTGGAAAAATAAAAGACGTTCATAGTTGTAACGAAGTTGTGTCAAGATTTGGTTTTGTTCTTGTTCATGATTTTGCTCTAACTTATATAAGACCAACAACAAACTTTCAATTAATTTATCTTGTGGGAAGGGTTTGTCTGGATCTTGGTGTTTGACATAATCTAAGTCTACTTCTTCTAAGTCTTTGGCTTTTTTCAACATCAATTTGGTGTAGCCAACCAAGCAAGACTTTCCATCGCATCCTCCACACACATTTTCTCCTAAGCAAATACCATCCAGTCTTTGGTAAAGCTCACTATAAAAAACACGGAGTTCTTCTGCTCGTTTTTTAAAGGGAGTAAGTCTTGTTTCTCTATATGCATGAAAGAGTGGTAAAGCTAAGGTAATAAATAATATACTTACGAGTAATGCATATAAGAATATGTATGGGAAGTTGCTTATATTACTTGGCAAGTTCCCAATCAGTTTTATACTACCAAAACCAACAAAGATAACCGCAGATAACAATTTCATTAGTTCTTCAGGGATCTTTGCCCCCATCTTCATTCCGATATAGACACCCAGCATTCCAACGGTCATCATTCCACTCACCGTTCCTAGTAAAACAAGCAAAGGATAGTTTGCTTCACTAGCAAGTGTGAAGGTCGCAAGTTGTGTCTTATCTCCTAGTTCTCCTAAGAAGAAAGCAAGTGCGACCGTAATGATTGGTGCGTAGCGGTACAGTTTATTTTGCTCTTCTTCTGTTTCTTCTTCTAACTTTAAACTGTAAAAGCCAAAGAAAATAAAGAGGACCCCAGCCGCAATAGAAACCAAATCAAGTGGCAATAAATCACCAATGACTTGTCCCAAAAAGATGGCCAGTATGTGGTTAAATAAGATTCCAAAAAACATTCCGATAAAGACATACTTAATCTTATACTTACTTGCGAAGGTCATCGCAAGCATCTGTGATTTATCGCCCATTTCTGCGAAGAAGATCATCCCAAAAGCGATTAGTAACTCATCCAGCATAATTCATCTACCTCTGTTCAATATATTGTATTGCTTGTTCAACCGTTTGATCAAAATTACTTATATCGACATCAATCCAATGGACATCAAACTGGTTGCGGAAAAACGTAAACTGTTTTTTCGCATATTGTCTACTTTTTGTTTTGATCAAATCAATGGCTTCTTTTAAAGAAAGTTCTCCATCAAAATAGGCAAAAAGTTCTTTGTATCCGATGGCTTGGGCAGCTGTATAAGATATATCTTGCTCATAAAGTTTTCTTGCTTCTTCTACTAAGCCATCCTCAATCATTTGATCGACCCTTTGATTGATTCGTTCATACAGTAACTCACGGTCCATAGAAAGACCAATCATGAGGAAATCATAGACTTTCTCATCTTTTCCTTGTTCACTAGATACCTTATGGGTATCGGCACGTTGTAAGGCTTGTAAGACACGCTTACGGTTGTTTGGGTGAATCTTTTTCGCACTTTCTTTGTCTTTCTTTTCGAGTTCTTTATGTAAGGTCTCATTGTCTAAATGGGCTACTTCTTTTTCGTAAGCATGGTCTCTTTTCGTTTCGGAAAAGTTGTAGTTGTATAAGACACTTTTGATATAGAGTCCAGTCCCACCAACGATAAGGGGCATAAGACCCTTTGCTTGAAACTCCTCTATTTGTTCACGCACCATCTTTTGGTATAAGGCAACCGAGAAATCCTCACTTGGGTTTAAAACATCAATCATGTGATGCTTAATACCTTGCATTTCTTCTTTGGTTACCTTGGCTGAACCGATGTCTAAGTCCTTGTAGACTTGGACACTATCACCACTAATAATTTCTGTCTGAAAGTGTTTGGCTAGTTCAACGGATAACTTAGTTTTCCCTACGCCTGTAGGTCCTACGATCACCACAATCATGACATAATCCTTTTGAACATTTTTTCGATTTCTTCTGGTGTAAAGTGGATGATGACAGGGCGACCATGTGGGCAGGTGTATGGATTCTTTGCTTGTTGTAAGTCTTTTAGTAAGACATCTATCTCTGACTTGTTGATGTATTTATTGGCACGGATAGAATGTTTACAAGAAAGTTCTTTGGCCATTGAATCGACCACCGATTTGATGGACAAATCTTTGTAGTCTAAGATATGTGAAACCATTTCTTCTGTGTAAATTCCTTCATAACCTTCGGCAAACCAAGTCGGCACATGGGTAATATCAATTCCTTGGTGGTTGTTGTCAATGGCTTCAATACCAAACTGTTTTAGTTGGTCTAGTTCGCCTCCTAAGGCAATGACTTCTTGTGCCGATAAGTCTAGGGTAATTGGAATCATTAACTCGTATGTTTCAATATTAGGATTGGACATTTTTTCTAAGTATCGTTCATAGCGGATGCGTTCAGCGGCCGCATGTTGATCGATCATATATAGGCCATCTTCACTTTGGGCAAGTAAGTAGGTTCCTTTGTATTGTCCAATGTATTCTAATCTTGGAAGTTTGTTTACTTCTTCCACTTTTGCTTCTTCTAACTCTATAGGTTTTTCTTGCTTTTCTTCTTTAACATCTTTTTTCTTACGGTTTTCTAATATTTGCTTGACCAAGTCATCTTTTTTTGCTTGGTAGTTTTCTCTTTCTTCTTTTGCTTGATCGCCTTCTTCTTTTGCTTCCTTAAAGTCAAAGGTATATTGCGTACTCCTAGGAGTCTCCTTAAGTTTCTTTTGGACTTTTGGAATGAGTTCTTCTTTGGACAACGCTTCTTTGATGGTTCGTCTAATTAAGGTTCTAAGCGAACTTTCTTCGGTGAACTTGACCTCTAGTTTTTGCGGATGAATGTTGACGTCGATTAAGAGAGGATCTAAGGTAATATTCAAAAAGACTATTGGGTTTTTCCCAACAGGTAAATAGGTGTCATAACCATCTTTGATGGCTTGACTTATGCGACTATTTTTGATGACACGTTCATTAGCGATAACGGTCATATGATTTCTTGTTGATCTAGTAAAGGCTGGTTTGGTTAGATAACCAGAGATCGCAAAATATGGGTTTTTCGCTTCAAAATAGACCATATTTTTAATGATGTCTAAAGGATAAATTTGCGCTAAGACTTTCAAAGGGTCTTCGGTACTAGAAGACTGAAACAAGATCTTTTGGTTATTGGTTAGTTTAAAAGAAATACCTGGATGTGACAGGGCAATCTTTTGCACATAGTCTACAATATAAGAAAGTTCAGTGTGACTTGCTTTTAAGTGTTTGAGTCTGGCTGGGGTATTGTAAAAGAGATACTTTACGGAAATCTCTGTTCCCTTTCTCGCGGCGACTTTCCCTTCTTCTTTTAAGGCACCTTTGAGTAAAAAGAGACGGTAACCATCTCCACCTTCGCTGGAGACAATCTCAAAATGCGAAACAGAAGCAATGGAAGGAAGTGCTTCCCCGCGGAATCCAAGCGTATGGATATGGTATAAGTCATGGGCAGTTTTAATTTTACTAGTGGCGTGTCTTCTGATGGCCATCTTCAAATCTTCTTCGCTCATACCAATCCCATCATCACTAATGCGTATTTCACTAAGCCCCGCATCTTTTAACATGATGTCAATGTTCTTGGCTTCTGCGTCGATGGCGTTTTCTGTTAATTCTTTGACGACACTAGCCATATTTTCAACGACCTCACCAGCCGCAATCATGTTGGATAAACCATCATCTAATTGTCTGATTCGTCCCATAGTCTCACATCCTTTTCAATACCATTATAGAAGATAGAATCTTCTTTTTCTAGAAAAAGTAACAATCAATCGATTGTTACTTTTCAAATAAGTGTAAATAATCTTCGTAGCCTGCTTCTTTCATCTGTTCTTTTGGGATGAACTTTAAGGCTGCGGAGTTGATGCAGTATCTTGGTTGTCCATTTGGTCCATCATCAAATACATGACCAAGGTGGGTATCTGGGTTTTTACTACGTACTTCCGTACGAATCATAAAGTGAGATAAGTCTTTCTTTTCTTCGATTAACTCTTTTTCTACTGGCGCAGTGAAGGAAGGCCATCCACACCCTGCGTCAAACTTATCTTTAGAAGAAAATAAAACATCTCCAGACACGATATCGACATAAATCCCTTCACGAAACTCGTCATAATATTCATTTTGAAAAGGGGGCTCAGTCGCATTTTTTTGTGTCACATCATACTGCATTTTATTCAGTTTTTTTATTTCTTCATCGTAAGATTTTTTCACGCTATCACCTCGCTTATAGTATAGCAAATATCATGAAAAAGCCTGCATGCTTTACATTTTTTTCAATAAATCATGTAAGAAATTCAAGGCCTCTAGGGGAGACATTTTATTGATGTCTACTTCTTCTAAGGCTTCAACAACTGGAGATTTTACTTCCATCTCTTCTTCTTCATAATCATCAAAGTTGAATAAATCGATTTGTTCTAAGTCTTTTTTGTGTTGTTTTTCTAAGTGTTTTAAAATATCACTAGCTCGTTTAATCAGTGGTTTTGGTAAATGGGCAAGTTCCGCCACATTGATCCCATACGACTCATCAGCTGGTCCATCTTCAATTTTATGCAAAAAGACGATTTTTCCTTGTTTGTTGTCTGCGGCCACATGAATGTTCTTCAGTTTTGGTAGACTTTGATCAAGATCAGTTAACTCATGATAGTGGGTAGAAAATAAGGTCTTACACCCAATCTTCTCATGAATGTATTCAATAATGGCTTGGGCAATGGCCATACCGTCATAAGTAGCCGTACCTCGTCCGATTTCATCAAACAAGATGAGGGAGTCTTTGGTCGCCTGTTGGATGGCATGGTTGGCATCCAGCATTTCGACCATAAAGGTTGATTTCCCAGAAACCAAATCATCGGCTGCCCCAATGCGGGTAAAGATAGCATCAAAAATTGGGATAGATGCACTTTTCGCTGGAACAAAGGAACCAATTTGTGCCATAATGGCACATACTGCGAGTTGTCGCATATAAGTCGATTTACCAGACATATTTGGTCCAGTTACAAGCAAAATATCGGTTTTACGATCCATTGAGACATCATTAGGAATAAAAGGCTCATCGACTAAGACATGTTCCACAACAGGGTGTCTGGATTCTTTGATGTCGATGATGTTTCCTTCATTGAGCATTGGTCTAGTTAAACGGTATTTCTCAGAAATAATGGAAAAAGAAACAAGCATGTCTACTTCACTAATGATGCCCGCATTCTCTTGAATGCTTGTAATGTGTGAAGATACCTCTTCCCTTAAATCTAAGAAAAGTTGATATTCTAACTCGACACTTTTTTCAGAGCTTGATAGAATCAAGGATTCTTTTTCTTTTAAGACTTCACTTATATAGCGTTCACTATTGGCTAGGGTTTGTTTTCTTGTATACTCGAACTCATCTTTGATGTGTTCGACTTGCCCTTTTGGTACTTCAATGTAATAGCCAAAGACACGGTTGTATCCAACCTTTAATTTTTTAATACCGGTTCGTTCTTGTTCACTGGCTTCAAAATCTTTTAACCATTCTTGCAAGTTGAGGGATGCGTCTTTTAACTCATCCAACTCTTTGTTGAATCCTTTTTTGAAGAGATTCCCTTCTTTGATGGAAAGAGGTGGATCAGTAACGAGCGCACGCTCTAACAAATCATATAACTCGGTTAATAGGTGTAACTTATTGGCTAAAAAGGTGGTATACTCATCGGTTAAATCACGAAGTTTTTGGTAAATCATCGGTAAGGCACCAACACTTCTTCTTAGTTGAATCAAATCACGGGCATTGGCATTTCCATACGAAATGCGTCCGACAATACGTTCTAAGTCATACATAAGTTTGAGTTCTTCGATGAGTTCTTCTTTGACGATGAACTCCGTATTTAATTTATCAATGGTGTCGTATCGTTTTTCTAAGATGTTTTTATTGACGAGTGGTCTAGATAATTGGCGTTTTAAATATCTTGAGCCCATGGCTGTTTTGGTTTGATCAATCAACCAAAACAAAGATCCTAAAGACTCATTTTGTCTAAGTGTTCTCGTCAACTCTAAGTTTCGCATGGTTGATGCGTCCATGCGTAAGTAAGAAGAAGCTTCTAAGACCTCAACATTCTTTAAGTGTAGTAAGGTACGTTTTTGAGTGGTGGAAATATAACCAAGCAAACGTTTATAGGTTTTGATTTCTTCTGTTCTTGTGAGGTGTTCATACAGGGAAGTGAATACCTCATTATTTTCTAGTTCTTGTTGGTAAGAGATTAACACTCCTTCACTCTTCACGTAGCGTTCAATGTGTTCAAAGTCGTAGGTAGACGGTAAGACAATCTCTTTTGGTGCAATATGTAATAACTCACCAATTAAGATGTTGTAGTCTTTTGGCAAGGTCATTATATAGTTGTTTCCAGTGGACAAGTCTAAGTAGGCTAAGGTGTAAGACGAAGGATGAATACCAAGTGCGGCAATGTAATGGATCTCCTCTTTGGCTTGGTCCATATAAGTACCAGGTGTGATGAGTCTAGTGACATCACGTTTGACTAATCCCTTGGCTTGGGATGCCTCTTCTACCTGTTCACAAATTGCGACCTTATACCCCTTATCAATTAAGCGTTCAATGTAAGAATCCGCCGAATGGTGGGGAACCCCACACATAGGTACACGTTCTTTCGCACCTGCGTCTCGTCCAGTTAACTGTATTTCTAATTCCTTACTTGCTAAGTAGGCATCGGTGAAAAACATTTCATAAAAGTCTCCAAGTCGAAAAAAGACTATAGCATCGTTATAGTCTTCTTTGATCGTAAGATATTGTTGCATCATGGGTGTGTAATCTTGTTTGTTGATGTCCATAACATTCACCTATTAAAGTTGTGTATATAGTAAGAATATGATAAAGGCGAGCGTAATCAAGGCAACAAAGGTTACTAAGGCCACCATCATACGCTTTTTGTTTCGCTCTTTTAATTTTTCTGAAATTTCGACAATCTTCAAATTGTACAAATATTCTTCAATGTTGATTCCATCAAAAATCTTCAAAGAGAGTTCATGACGCTCATCAATCTCTTCAGGCATTTTTAATAAAATGTAATCAATCATATCGGATTTACGAAGTTCAACTGAAACATCGACTTGCCTACGTTTTGCGTAACGTTCAATCTCTAGGATTGATTTTTTACCAAGTTCTGCTTTTTGTTCTTCGTTAAACTCAAGTTTTTTCGCCACGATATCAACTAGTTGTGACTTGTTGATACGTCTTGGTATATCGACTGAATACTTGTCACCAAGTTCGCGGATTTCATTTAAGGTTGTTGCGTTTGACAAGGTTTCTTTGGCTTCTTCAATTGGCGAACCATCAAAATACCCTGGCGGTTCAAAATAGACCTCATCTAAGTTCTCACGAAGTTCTTCGTAAGACTCTTGTGGTTCTTTGGCATATTTCATGGTTAAATTTTGAAGTTTGACAAACTCCAAGTTGTCAATCATCAGTTCCGTACGGTTACGGACAATAATATCCCAAAAGTCTTTTTTATACTCATCGACATCAATTTCTAAATTGAATCCTTTGGCGAATTTTTCTAACTGAAAAATGGTAAACTGATCAAACCATTTTAATCGATGTCGCATCTCATCAGAGAATTTATCATGTTGTTCAGCGATGGAAATCGCAGGTGCAATGTTTTTACGAACCAATGCTTTGTGAAAATAGTATGGTAGGTAAATTTCTTTGTTCTTCAAATACTTTACGACTTCTCTTGAAGGTATGACCGTGAAGGAACGAACCAATTTTGAGATTCTCACCTTCTTGGAATACAAAAAGATAAAGTCTTCGCGCACTTTTTTCTTCTTTGCCATATGTGTTCTCCTTTCATAGATGCTCTTATTCATTATAATATAGATTAGCCTCTAAATCAATAAAAATTGCTTTTTAAAGCGATTTCCCACTCATCAAAAAAATATGGATTTGCCTACAAATCCATATTTATTTCTCTGGTAATAATCTCAGTTACAAACTGCAAATCTTCATTGATTTGTTCGACCAAATCCAAATATTCCCCCATCACAGGATGGTCTAAGACTTGGTCATAGATTGCTTGGTAGTCAGCTTCTATCTCTAAGAAAGGCTCTTTCTTAGCTTTAGCATTGACTAGTTTTTTTTGTAAATCCTTCAAGACTTCTACTTTTTTTAACAAGGCTTGGTCTTTATGGATAATGCGCTCTAGTTCTTGATATCGCAAGACTTTGGGATCATTTTTTATGTGCTCTTTTATGCGATCAAACTCATCCATTATATTCACCTAGTAAGTGCCAAGTTTTTGCTTCAGTAATGTGTACCTCAACAATTTGTCCAATCAAAGAAGCGTCTCCTTTAAAGTTGACCAACTTGTTGTGTTCTGTATATCCAGCTAAGACATTAGGGTCATGTTTGCTCTCCCCATCGACCAATACTTTTTGGATGGTTCCTTCAAATCGTTTATTCCCTCTTAAGTAACCTTCGTTTACCACCTTGTTTAACTCAAGTAAGCGACGTTTTTTTTCACTAGCATCAATGTTGTCTTCATATTTGGCCGCTGGTGTTCCTTCTCTAGCACTATAGATAAAGGTAAAAGCACCTTCAAACTTGCATCGTTTGACTAAATCAATGGTTTCTTCAAATTGTTCTCTAGTTTCCCCTGGGAAGCCAACAATAATATCTGTTGTAATGGATGCATCAGGAATATACTTATATATTGTATCAACTAGTTCTATGTAAGACTCTTTGGTGTATTTACGGTTCATTCGTTTCAACATTTCTGTGGACCCTGATTGAACCGGAAGATGAATAAATGGCATTAAATTGTCTTTTTCAGCAATCATTTGTATGGTTTTTAAGTCAAAATCTTTTGGATGTGACGTGGTAAAACGGATCCTTGGAATAGCGAGTTTTGCTAGGTCTTCTAACAAGTCTCCAAAGGTATACGACTTATCCGTAAAGTCACGTCCATAAGAGTTGACGTTTTGTCCAAGCAAGGTAACTTCTTGGTAGCCTTGGTCGACTAGTTCTTCTACTTCTCTTAGGATATGTTTAGGGTCACGACTACGTTCTTTTCCTCTTGTATATGGAACAATACAGTAGGTACAGAACTCATCACAACCAAACATGATATTAACCCATGCTTTTTTCGTATGCTCACGTATTTTTGGCATGTTCTCAACAATCGATCCTTCTTCTGAAAAGACTTCGATGACACGCTCTTTTGAAAGCAATACTTGTTCTAAGTATTCTGGTAGTTTGTAGATGTTGTGTGTCCCAAAAACCAAGTCCACATGTTGGACTTTCTTTAAGATTTTATCGACGACATCTTCTTCTTGTGGCATACATCCTGCAACCCCCAAAATCAAATCTGGATTGTTGCGTTTGTATTTCTTTAAACGTCCAAGTTCTCCAAATACACGGTTTTCTGCATTCTCACGAATCGCGCAGGTATTAAGGAGTATAATGTCTGCCTCTTCTAAGGAATCACTCCAAGTGAATTCTAGGGCTTCTAAAATCCCTCTCATGGTTTCACTATCGGCTTCATTTCCTTGGCATCCATAAGTTTCTATATGATAAGTCTTCCCTTTTCCAATCCCTTTGATGTTGATGTAGTCATCATAGTTGATGGTTGGGGTATCTTTTTGCTTTCGTTTTCTTGCATCTTTGATGCTTGGTTTTACAAAATATTTTGCATAATCTTTGTCCATTTTAACCCTCTATTCATGAATGTTGATGGCCTTAATTGTTTTCAAATCTAAATCCAACAAGACCGCATTAAATTGTAGTTCTTTTGATGTATCTTCTTTGATTCTTGATGGCATACCCGTCGTAAACTTACGGAGTATGGTGTCCTTATCTCCACCTAAGATTCCATACTTAGCACCTGTCATTCCGATATCGGAAATGTATAAGGTCTTTTTAGGTAAAACCATGGCGTCCGCCGTTGGTACATGTGTATGGGTTCCCACAACCGCATCGACACGCCCGTCCATGTAATGTCCAAAGGCTAGTTTCTCACTGGTTGCTTCGGCATGAAAATCGACGACAATATAATCTGCCTCTATGTCTTCTAAAACTTCATCCATACGTGCAAAGGGGTTATCTAGTGGGTCCCCCATAAAAATACGACCCATCATATTAACAACCGCTAAGGTTTGATTATTAAAACGCAAGACTTGCACACCCTTACCAGGGACATCTGTATGGTAGTTGGCCGGTCTTACGATGTTGGCATCCTCCATAAAATCTAAAAGTTCACGCTTAGAAAAGGTATGGTTTCCCATGGTCACACAACGCACACCATGTCCCATTAAAAACTTATAGGTTTTTAAGGTTAAACCAAATCCTTTGTCTAAATTTTCTCCATTGGCAAGAATCATATCCGGACGATATTCTTCTTTTACTTTTGGCAAATACTTATCTAGAGCTTCTTGGCCTCTTGTACCAAAGATATCTCCAATAAACAATACTTTCATCTTACTCACTCTTTTCTAGGTCGATGAAATACTCATCAACATGGAGCAAGTCTTTATAATCCCAAAACTGCTCCTTATTTATCATAGCATATAGTTCTTCTTTATGAACAAATTTTACTTGGTCTACTTCCCTTGGATCTAAGGATAGATCCTTCACTTCTATATCTTTTTTCACCAAAAAGATATCGGTGAAATGGTTGGCATAAGAACTCCTTGTTTTGTAGCGAGAGACCAGTCTTAGTTCGGTTTCTTTTAAGGATAATCCTAGTTCTTCTCTTACTTCTTTTATGGCTGCCTGTGAGGTTGTTTCTCCGTGCGATACAATGCCCATAGTCGTTGCCCAAAGATAAGGGCGAACGTCATCCTCTTTGCTTCTTTTTTGAATCAGATAAGCACCCGCACTATTTTGAATCCAGATATGGACAATAAAGAAAAAATCCCCTTGTTTACGCAACTGACTTCTTGGGACTCTTTTCCCAAGAGGTCGCATGTCTTCATCGTATAAATCGATATATTCCATAAGTCCTCCTAGCGCAAATAAGGAAAGCCTTCACTAGGAAGGCTTCTTTTTATTTTGCAATATCTTGTGCTCTTGTCTCACGAATAACCGTCACTTTGATGGTTCCTGGGTAAGAAAGTTGCTCTTCAATTTTATCTTTGATGTCACGGGCAATCTTATATGCCATGGTATCGTCTACCTTCGATGGTTCGACAATTACACGAACCTCACGTCCAGCTTGGATAGCGTATGCTTGCTCTACACCGTCAACATCATTCGAAATTCCTTCTAATTGTTCTAAACGTTTGATATAGGAATCTAAGGATTCACTTCTTGCGCCTGGTCTAGCAGCACTTAAGGCATCTGCGGCAGCAACTAAGACTGCGATAACGGTAGATGCTTCTACTTCACCGTGGTGCGACTGAATCGCATCGACTACTTCAAACGGTTCTTTGTAACGATTTGCTAAGTTCACACCAATTTCAACATGTGACCCTTCTACTTCATGGTCTACGGCTTTACCGATATCGTGAAGCAATCCTGCACGTCTTGCAAGGACTTCGTCTTCTCCGATTTCTACCGCTAATTTTCCAGCTAAGAAGGCACACTCAATGGCATGTCTTAACACGTTTTGTCCGTAACTTGTACGGAAATGTAAACGTCCTAGAAGCTTGACTAAGTCAGGATGGACTCGTCCAATACCAACTTCAAATACAGCTTCTTCTCCTTTATCTCGAATAAAGCGATCCACTTCGCTTCTTGTTTTCTCTACAATCTCCTCAATGCGTCCTGGATGGATTCGTCCATCAGCCACTAAGGTTTCAATCGTACGTTTTGCGATTTCTCTCCTAATTGGATCAAATCCACTTAATACGACTGCTTCTGGTGTATCATCAATAATTAAATCAATACCGGTTAATGCTTCGATGGTACGTATATTACGTCCTTCACGACCAATAATACGTCCCTTCATTTCATCGTTTGGTAAGCTAACAACACTCACCGTATGCTCACTTGTTACATCTTGTGCATATTTTTGAATTGCTTGTGATAATAAATGTTTTGCTGTTTTATCAGCCGTTGCTTTTGCTTTCTCTTCTTCTTCTTTGATAAATTGTGCAAGTTCATTGGCCATTTCGTCTTCTACTCGTTTAAAGATTAATGATCTTGCTTCGTCCAGTGAAAACTGTGCGATTTCAAATAGTTTTGTGTTTTGTTCCTCAATTAATTGGTCCAGTCTGGTATTTTTATCCTCTAATGATTGTTTTTTACGCTCAATTACTTCTTCTTTGTTATCTAAATTAGACTCTCGTTTGTCAAGATTCGAGCTACGTCTATCCAAAGACTGCTCGCGTTGTAAGACTTTATTCTCTAAAGCTGAGATCTCACTTTTCTTTTCCTTAACAAATTTTTCATGCTCTAATTTTAAATTATGGATTTCTTGTCTTGTTTCAAGGAGCTTTTCTTTTCGCTCTCTATCCGCAGTTTTTTGGGCGTCTTCAATCAATAGATTTGCTTCTTGTTTGGCCTTAGAAAGACCACGTTCTACAAAGATGATACGTAGGAAAAATCCTCCCACAATACCAATGGTTAAAAATGTCAGACCGGAGAAAATGATTACTAATACATCATTCATGGTATTCCTCCGTTCTAATTTTTGTTCTATACGCGAATTTCATATTATTTAACATAACATTACATTATGAGTAGAAAGCAGTTTATAACGTTATTATTATAACAATTTTATACCGTATAAGTCAATGAATATAAATCATTTCTCCATCTTTTCTAAAGAGAAATAACTTCCTTCTAGTTTGTCATATTTTTGACTTTTTGTCAAAATATAATCTAAAAAACCATCTTCAAAAGAAAGCGATAAATTGACTCTTAAGCCTATCAAAAAAAGCATAGAGGCATCCTCTATGCTTATCTTACAATCCTAATTGCTCTCGCACTTTCAATTCAATTTCAGAGAAAATCGCTTCGTTCTCTTCTAAATAGGTTTTTACATTCTCGCGCCCTTGGCCGATTTTGTTTTCCCCATAAGAGAACCAAGAACCACTTTTCTTGATGATGTCTTCTTCTACTGCTAGATCAATAATCTCTCCAGTTTTCGAGACACCCTTACCATAAACAATGTCCAACTCCAATGTTTTAAAAGGAGGAGCGACTTTGTTCTTTACAATTTTTACTTTTGCTTTATTCCCAACGGCGTCTGTTCCAATTTTCAATTGTTCTCCTCTTCTAATTTCCATACGGACAGAAGAATAGAACTTCAGTGCACGACCACCAGGAGTTGTTTCTGGATTCCCAAACATGATTCCAACCTTCTCACGAATTTGGTTGATGAAAATCGCAATCGTTTTGGAACGGCTAATGGCTCCCGATAATTTACGCATAGCTTGCGACATGAGTCGTGCTTGTAATCCAACATGACTCGCACCCATATCTCCGCGAATCTCCGCTTCTGGTACAAGGGCTGCGACACTATCAACAACGACCATATCAATTGCTCCACTACGAATCAATGCTTCGGTAATTTCTAAGGCTTGTTCACCTGTATCTGGTTGGGATAAAATCAAGGAATCAATATCGACACCAAGCGCTGCCGCATATTTTGGATCTAAGGCATGCTCTGCATCAATAAAGGCTGCATACCCACCAAGCTTTTGTGCTTCCGCAATGGCATGAAGCGCAAAGGTTGTTTTCCCAGAAGATTCTGGTCCATAAATTTCAACAATACGTCCCCTTGGATATCCACCAATACCTAAGGCTTTATCCAGTTGGATAGAACCACTAGGAATACTTTCGACATCTCTTGTATTTCCTTCATCACCAAGGATCATGACTGACCCTTTCCCATGTTGTTTTTCAATTTCTTTCATTGCTGTTTTTAATGCTTTTGTACGATCTTGATTTGCCATAACAATAGACCTCCTTATAGTGTATCTATATAGTACAGTAGTACTTAGGGTATTTCTTTTTTAAATTGATTTGGTAATGTAGTCTTTGTTCTTTAAGTAGTAATCCACACCAGAAACAACCGTTAATACAACTCCAATGTAGACAATAATTAAGCCGATTTGACTGAAGATATCGCCAAAGACAAACAGCAACATCAAGGTCAAACCAAGCATAGTAGACGCTGTTTTATATTTTCCTAGATTGCTTGCCGCAACAACTTCTCCTTCACTCATGGCAACCAAACGGATACCAGTCACAATAAACTCACGAGCCAATATTACAATGGTGATCCAATAACCTAAACTGCCATGGGCATTGAGCAAGATCAGTGCACTCATGACTAAGAGTTTATCTGCCAGTGGATCAATGAATTTTCCAAAGGTGGTCACCAAATTATGTTTTCTTGCTAAGTAGCCATCTACATAGTCTGTAAAAGACGCAAGAATAAAAATTACTGGTAATGCATAATAGCCAAATTCATCCACACCAAACAAATGAGGATGAAAATAAAAGAAAATCATAAATGGAATCAACAAGACCCTAAGTAGGGACAATTTATTTGGAAGATTCATACCATCACCTCAAGGAAAATTATACCATATCTAGCCCTTTAACACAATTAAGAATTTACCTTTATATCCCCGAGTTCACGCTTGACACGTTTCTCTAAAAATAGGAGTAAGAAAAAGCCTAACAGAAACATCAAGGCAGAAAAATCAAAGACCAATAATGGGTTAATATCATACAAGAATCCACCGATAACTGGCCCAATCACCATCCCAATAGAAAAGAAGGCTTGGCGGATACCCATCATCGTTCCATAACGACCATTCTTGGCGTGTTTGGATATGTAGTTTTGTTCAAGCGGTGCGAAAATTGCTTTTAAGACAACATAAAGCATAAAGACCGTATAAAGCATCAATAATAAATTCGGTAAACGAAACATCACAAAGATGATGATCGCACTAAGTGCTTGCGCAAGAATCATGACTTTAAAATCTCGCTTCAATTTTAAGACAAATGGCACAATGAAAATCCCCGTAAAAATCGCCACAACTCCGGTTAAAAAGACATAACGACCAATGAAATCAGGACGGTAACCTAAACTGTTAAAATAGACTTCCAAATACTTAGAGATATTGATCGCACCGATCGAAACAAGTAAAATCGCAAACAAGAACAAAATCAAGTTCACTGATAAATCATCTAAATGACGAATGCTTCTCCCAATTGCTTTTGGATGATCACTTTGTGTCTCTTCTACTTTAATATACTTGGCTTGGCTTCGAAGAATGAAAAACAATCCAAACGCCAACAAGGTATTTAAAACAGCTTGAATCAAGAAAATGTTTTGGTAAAGATCCGTTCGTAACAAATCTTGAAAGAAGGGACTCACATTCAACTCTCCACCAAGCAAGTACCCAACACTAGACCCTAGTCCCATCAAAGCAGCACTCTTGGCTATATTCTTTGCCCTTGTTTTATCAGAGGATAAACCAATCAAGTGTGAAAGCAATAAGGTAATGGCCGCAGATACCCCAAATCCAGACATAAAACGGAAGACAATTTTCCAATACATGTCATCCACAAAGCCAAACAAAACTTGTCCAGCACTATAAATAAGTAAACCAACTAAGACAAAGACTTCTTTCTTATACGTGTCTCCCAAAATACCCCAAATAGGCCCTCCTACGACAAGCCCTAAACTCATGGTCGCAAAAAAGAAACCAAACATATAGTCTGGTATACCCGTACTGGTCACCAAGGCTGGTGTCACTGGGTGACCCAAATTGTTGATCACTCCTTGCACAAAGTAGATAGCAAGCAAGACAAGTACTGGCTTTTCTACTTCAAGCAAGGTTTTCTTAAAAGCATTGATATTTTTTAGTATTCTCCGAATCATCTTACACACTCTCTTCTCTTTCTCTCAACCAAAATTATATCATAAAAACCAGGCATTTCATCCAAAAACGAACAAAAAAAGTACCCCAAAAAGGGATACTCATCGAACCTTGTTCATAAAGGCTTGAAATTCTTTTGTTTTCGGCTTATCCAACATAGAAGGTGGTCCTTGCTCGACAATCTTACCATCGTCCATATAAATCACATAATCCGCAAAATCATGGACAAAACTCATGACGTGTGTTACAAAGACAAACTTCTTCCCAAGTTGTTTTAACTCCTCGACGGCGGTTAATACCTCATGCGTCAAGATTGGATCTAATGAACTCGTTGGTTCATCCAAAAAGATGATGTCTGGATTGACACTTAATGCACGTGCTAAAGAAGCACGCTGTGCTTGTCCACCACTGACATTCTTTGGCAATTTATCCATCTGATCTTCTAGATGGAGTTGTGTTAAACGTTCTTCTGCAATACGTTCTGCTTCTTTTTTCTCTATTCCCCTAGTCTTTTCTAACACTAGTGTGATGTTTCGTTTCAAGGTTAAATGGGGAAACAAGTTGTGTGACTGAAAGACAAAGCCAACATGATCACGATATTCTTTATCTTTGACACTCATGTCGTTGATAAACACTTCTCCTTCGGTTGGTTGTTCTAACCCAGACATTATACGTATAAGGGTCGATTTACCAGACCCTGATACACCAATTAAGGCAACCGACTTATAATTTTCTAAGACCAGTTCTAATTGATGCAGAACTTCAACATCATAAGTGTGTGATAAATTCTTTAACTCTATTTTCACAACGACCACTTCCTTTCAATATATTTGGTAAGTTGGGAAAGTGGAATCGTAATAATCAAATATAGAACCCACATCAAAACATATCCTTCAATAAAGGCAAATGTTTTCGACTGCGCTACAACCACCGTATAGTATAACTCATTGTAACTTAAGACATTGAGTAAGGCACTCCCTTTAATGATCAAAGAGAAGTTGTTCATCATCGGCGGCATTAAAATTCGTATTACTTGTGGGATGATGATATAGCGATACCTTTGATAGGGGGTAAACCCAAACAAATCCATGGCCATATATTGCTCTTCAGAAATGCTTGAAAAAGCCGACTTATACACATTTTTCATATAAGGACCCATATAGACAACAAGGGCTATAATCCCAGTCCATGTACGATTAATTTGATCAACAAAGGCAGGACTAATCAAAAAGGTCGTAATAATAATTAAGACCAAGAGTGGCGTACCATAGATGATTTCGGTAAAGACATCATCTAACGCCTTAAAGTACTTAATCTTTGAAATCGACATCAAATACAGTAAGAATCCTAAGACCAAACTACCAAGCAAGGCAATAATGGATACATAAATCGTGTTCCCAATACCCTCAAGTATTAACGACGAATACGCCTCATAACCTACAATACGAAATTCTTCTGTTTGCGCTAATACAACAAAAGCGACAAAAGCCGCAATCGTTAAGAAAGCAAGAACGTATGCTATATACGTTCCCGCATTCTTTTCAAAGTGTATTTTCGTCTTACTCTTCATCGATATAGAACTCTAAACCATAGCGACCAAGACGCTCAATCAACACATCATCCCATTTGGTTGCGAGTTCTTCGTATAATCCACCAGGTTCATTAAAGGTTGCGATAAAATCATTTGCTTGCGAAAGTAACTCTTCATTTCCGTTCTTCACAGCCATTCCAATTGGACTAGAAACAAATGGATCCCATACAACCATGGTCGTATTTGGGTTGGCCTTGTATCCATCCACTACTGGGTTGGCACTCATTAACAAAATATCCGCATTTCCTTGGGCAACATTTTCCACTGCTGTACCAAGGTCTGTTGCTTCGGTTACGTCTTTTCCATAAGATTCAGGAATCGAAGTCGATACTTGTGAAGCAATACCAACATAACGAGCTCCATCAATCGCTAACAAATCTTCGACGGTTGAATCCTCTGTTAAATTGTTGTCATCAGCGAAACTTTGGTTCACTAGTGTAATGATTTTAAAATAGAAATATGGATCTGAGAAATCCACTGATTGTTCACGTTCTTCTGTAATACTCATCGACGCAATCGCAATATCAATATCGCCTGCTTGAATAGCAGGGATGAGCGATGCAAAGTTTGTATTCACAATTTCCACTTCACGGTCAATAAACTCTCCAAACGCGTACGCGACGTCAACCGAAATTCCTTCCGGTGTATTTTCTCCATCAACGGTTTCAAATGGTGGGTAACGTAAATCCATTCCTACACGTAAAGGACCTTCTTCATCATTACCGCACGCAGCTAAGGTAAACACAGTTAAAACTGCGACGAATGCTAACAATAATTTTTTCATCATGACATCTCCTCTTTTTCTTTCTTGTAAATATTATAATTTATTGCTTTAGCGAACTCAAGTGATATAGCCTATAAAAGAAAAGTCAAGATTATGCATCTTGACTTTCATCTACATTTTCAACATTATGATAGACCTCTTGAACATCTTCTACTTCATTCAACATATCCATCATTTTTTGGAACAACTCTTTGGCATCTTCCGGAATCTCTATGTATTCATGTGGATACCATCCACTTTCCGATTCAACAATTTCTGCCCCCTCAAGTTCTTGTAAGACCTCTTCAATCTTATCAAGATCAAATCCGTTGGCCTCAATTTCTACCACACCATCTTCTAAGTCTAGTTCAAAGACTTCCAAGTCATGTTCCAGTAAGGCGTCTAACACTTCTTCTTCGCCTACACCTTTGACCGAAATATAAGACAAATGACGGTACATATGTTCGACACTACCATTTACACCCATTTTTGAGCCAACTTTCGTGAAGCAATTACGTACTTCACTGACCGTACGGTTAACATTATCTGTTAAGGCATCAATGATAAAGGCACTTCCACCAGGTCCAAAACCTTCATAACGGTAAGGAGTATAATCTTCCCCAATACCCTTTTCAGCTTTTTGAATATTTCGTTTGATGACATCCGCAGGCACTTGTGCCTTTTTCGCTTTGTCAATCAAATGTTTTAACGCAAGGTTTGCATCCGGATTTGTTCCTCCGTTTTTCGCAAGCATGTAAATCTCTTTTCCAAAGCGAGAATACACCTTACTTTTTTGAATCATCGTTTTTGCCATTGCGGCTTTTCGTACTTCAAATTTTCTTCCCATAATATCACCGTCTTAAATTATAATCTATCTAGGCATTTTATTCAACAGTTTTTCTTAGACGTACACCGGATTCTTCAATCACAATAAGTTTTTCTTTGTAAAGAGTTCCAATCGCACGTTTAAAGGCAGACTTGGACATACCGAAAACCTCTTTTATATCTTCAGGTGAAGACTTATCATGGTAAGGCATGACCCCATCATGTTCTTCTAAATAGACCTTGATGCGATCCGCATCTTCATCAAGCATGAGTTCTTTTTGCTTGATCAAAGTTCCATTGTATTCATAGTCTCCCTTATCTAATAAAATTTTTACATCCACTTCTTGTCCTAAACGAAGCTTATCACGCATATGTTTGAAGTAAACAAAGATCCCGTGACCCTCCTTAGTTGTAAAAACAACACCTTCTTCAGCGAAAAAGACGACATAAGCCTTATAATGTTCCCCTTCTATTAAGGAACTACTTGGTTGTAAATAGTTCTTTATATCTCCTCTAGAGATCAATTTAGCGGTTAATTGATTCTTCGAAACACGCATGCGAACAAAGAGTAGGTCTCCTTTTTTTGGCCATTCTCGCTTGCGGAATGGTAAATCATCACGAGAAAGCAATAAATCTTTGATTAAGCCAATGTCTAAAAAAGCACCTAGTTTATAGTTGGTGTCTACAACCTCCACAAAGGCAGGTTCTTCTGTGGATACTTTGGGAACCTTCATGGTTGCGGTCACCCTTTTTTGATTATCGTAATACAAAAAGACATCGACTTCTTGTCCTACTTCTAAGGTCCCTTCCGCTTGTTTCTTATGCAAAAACACTTCTTCTGATCCGTCACTTACTATATAGGCTATATCCGTATCTCTTAAGACTTCTAATGTATTCATATATCCAACCTTGATTGCCATAAAATCACCTCTAGATTATTATAACAAACTTTTTTCATAAAAGATATTCATATAACCAATCTCGTGTATAATAGAAGTGGTGATACTATGCGAAAACAATTTGAATCATACTTCTTTTATTTAATCTTTTATTCCATCGGTGGATTCTTTTTAGAGCGAGTCATCAACATCCTCTTCTTAGGAACACCTTATGACAATAGTTTCTTATATGGACCCTGGCAACCACTCTATGGTTTTGGTGTTTTATTGACGATTCTATTTTACGATTTTGTGTTTTTAAAACGAGCCCACAAAACTGGCGTATCTTATGTCGTCTTACTCTTCCTAGCCATCTTCTTTACTGGTCTTGTTGAAGTCATCACTGGAGAATTTTTAGAAGCTTTAACTGGTATTGTGTACTGGAACTATGGACTGATTTTTACTTGTTCTTACTCCTACACTTGTTTTATCCCAACAAGTTTGTTTGGACTGATTTCTTTACTAGTTGTCATATGTATTCATCCTTATGTAAAAAATTTAAAAGAACTCTTGCCAAGAGTTCTACTCTATATCATTTTCATCACTTTTCTCATCGATGCGATCATACGCATCACATCGTACTTATAGAATTAAGAGCGCAAAACTAGGAGGTAACCATGCCAAAAATATACGTTGACGCAGATAGTTGTCCGACCAAAGAACTTATTGTAGAAGTTGCCAAAGAACACCAGATAAATGTCCATATGTTTTTTGATACTTCCCATATTTACCATGATGGTTATTCAGAAGTGACCATTGTAGATAAGGGCTTTGACAGTGTCGATTACGCCATTGTAAACAAACTAAAGCAAAATGATATCTTAGTCACCAACGACTACGGACTTGCGGCCATGGCCCTAGCTAAACAAGCAAAGATATTAGACAACAACGGACTTATCTATACAAACGACAACATCACAGAACTCTTAAGCAAACGAGCCCAGTCACAAAAAGAACGCAGACACAAAAATCTAAGGGGACCAAAAAAACGAGAGACAAAAGACGACCAGACATTCAAGGAATCCTTAACTTCCTTGATAAATCTTATTTTTTAGTTGCTTTTTCCATTGAATTTTGGTAGAATAAATACGCTTAAAAAAACGGAGGTGACAAGGATGGCAAATAACAAACAACAAAAGAAACGTAACATCCAAAACGAGAAACGTCGTGCACTACATGCTTCATTTAAATCAGGTCTAAAATCAGCAATCAAACAAGTGGAAGTAGCTTGTGAAAACAATGACTTAGCCAAAGCACAAGAAGCATTAAAACTTGCAAATAAAAAATTAGATAAGTCAGTCGTTAAAGGAATCAACCATAAAAATTATGTCGCAAGACAAAAATCAAGATTGGCCTTAAAGGTAAACAACTTAGAAGGTTAGAAAAAAATGCAGAATTCAATTCTGCATTTTTTTTATACTCCTAAAATAAAAAGCTCAATCCCTAAGTTCTTATCAATTTGCCCAGTCTTAATCTGATAATCAATCGTCTCTAACTTTTTTAAGTGGGTTTTCACTGTTTCAAAATCGACCGCATTGGCGTTTTTCAACATATAGTAAGCACGCCCTCTACTAGCATTAAAATAGTCTTGAATATCTGCTTGTTTCTTGCCTTCAGCAAGTAACTGTTTGACATGGAAAATCTCACGGTACTTATTGACCAAAATCCCTAAGATTCTAAGCGGGTCTTCACTATGCATGACCAAGTCTTTATATATTTCTAAGGCCTTTTCTTGATTTCGAACCAAGAGTTGATTGGTGATTTCATAGACATTGTCTTCCACATTCTTGGTGATGATTTTTTTTACCGTCTTTAAATCAATTGTGTCTAGTCCATCTGCGTAAAGCAATAGTTTGGTCATCTCACTAACCAAGACTTCGGTTTGACCCTCAATACGTTTTAAAAATTCATCTAAAGCATCCCCATTGATTTTGATGTTCTTTTTCCCAAGCTGCCTACGAATCCAGCCACTCGCATTGGTTTCATCCATTGGTTCACACTGTTCAATGGTTGCTAGTCGCTTAAAAGCCTTGGTCAAGGCTTTTCGTTCATCCAGTGATGGATAAGGAACCTGGACAATCAAGATTGTATCACTTGAAGGCTGATTTAAATAACGTAAGACTGCGTCTACATTTTGCGCGACTTCTTTTTTTGGTTTGTTAGAGGTCAACAAATAACAATTCTTTAACACAACTGCTTTTTTTTCCGCCATAAAAGGCATGGTGGACGCATCATTCATGGCCTCTTCAATTTCACGTTCTTCGATGTCATAATAGGCTATATTAAACTCATCTATCTGGTGTTTTTTTATTACTTGATTGGTTTTACTTTTCATGATGAAGGCATCATTTCCATAAAACACATAGATCTCATTCGCCATCCAATCACCTCGCTTACTATTATAGCATATTCACGCTTTATTTGGATGTCTTTTTCCATTCTTTCTTCCAAACATACCTAATTTCAATGGTCCCAGATAAGTCCGTACGAAAAAGGGCAATATCTCTTGTTTCATACCGTTTTACCACCTCCAAACTCGGATGTCCATGGGTATTTCTCAAAGAAACAATCATGTAGGCCTCCTTTGGTCTTACATAGTCTAGCCACTCTTCACTAGAACTTGTGATCGACCCGTGGTGGGCAACTTTCAACTTATCGACAAAGCCTATCTCATAACGCTCCATAAACTCTTCTTCCATAATCCCTTCCATATCACCAGTAAAGAGGTAATGTTCCCCCCCAACATACATACTCATCACTAAGGAGTTGTTGTTTTCATTGGCGTAATCCTTAGCCATCTCATAAAAATAGACTTGTATATTCCCACACTCCAATAGATTAGGGTAAGCATCTACATTATACTTATCAATATAGTTCACTACATGAAACTCCCTTAAGATATCTTCTAACTCCCCAAAGTGGTCATCATGGTGGTGACTGATGATCAAATAATCTATTCGCTTAACATGTTGGTTCTTTATATAAGTAATCAACCCATCGTAGTCGTCATCATCTCCTGTATCTACTAAGATATTGCATCGATCAAAGGAAGACTGCACTAAGGTGGCGTCTCCATAGACATCCACAAAATGAACACTAGAAAAGAAGACAAAGTACTCTTGATTAAGCAAGAATAGAATAAAAAATCCAAACATAAGCAAGGACTCTTTTACCCTTTTCTTTTCTTCCAAACCAATCAATACAAGCACCAGCAAAAGATAATAGATTAGGTAATACCCTAAGTGATTCATGACAAAGGGGAAGACGAGGAAATCAATCGTTGAAAAGAAACGAACACTTTCTTCAAAAACTACAATACCCAGGTAAAAAATTGAGTCCAAGATAGGAAAAAACAAGCAAAGATAAGACATAGGCAACAGAAACAACATAACAATAAAGGAATAGATAAGGTTATAGAAAGTAGTCAACAAATTAACAGATTGTTGAAATCCTAAGGTAAAAGGCAAAGTGGAAAACAAGGCAAAACAGCTAAGATAAAACGCACTACTAACTTTACTTCTCCCCTGCAAGAGAGGGCGCCCAAGCAAGATAAAAAAGGTCATCAAGAAGCTGAGTTGAAAGCCAACTTGTAAGTAATAAAAAGGATGAACGAAGAGTAAAAAAAGAAAAACAAGTGACACTATATCTAATGGATCAAGTGACAACTTAAGGTACTTATTTAGAAGTAAGAAAACCACCATCAAACTTGCTCTTGCGACCGATGGTGTAAAGGATGTAAGCACCAAATAGATAAGTAAAAAACCAGCCAAAGAAAGATCAAGGTAGCGTTCGTCTTTAAAGACAAAGGACAATCCTTTTTTTAAAATCAGGACTAAGAATCCAATATGTAAGCCACTTACCGCAAATAAGTGACTAACACCAAGTGCTCTTATAGCTTCTAATGTATCCTCATTTAGGTCCTTTGAATCCGCTAAAACCATGGTTTTTATATAGGAGTGCGATTTGGGACTACTCAAAACAATTCTTTCTTCAAGAAGGGCATGCAACTGATTGATATGAACAGTCTTTTTTACATAGGTAAACTCTTCTAGATTGTAAGTCCCTTTGATCCCTTGTCCCTTCAGATAAAGGTCTGCTTGAAAGGTATAGGGGATACTAGGATTCTTATCTTCCTTCTCACTTAGGATAACATCGTAGACTTCTCCTATTTGAAACAAATGACTCCCCTGGTAAAAGACCCGAACTTTTTGTCCTTTTATCTTTCCATCCAAGCGTGCACTATGGGGATAAATCTCTATAGCAACCACCTTCATTTGATGAGTTTCTTCAAGGGGAAGTTTCTCCTGATTGACCAAAGAAAGACGAACCATATAGAGCAAACAAAGGATGAGGACAACCTTTACTAATTGTGCTTTTTGCTTCCATAAAAAGACCCCATAAATGATCAATAATCCACCTATCCACCAAGTGTAACTCGCAAGAATCAAGAGGAATAAAGCAAGGGCTAGATAAACATATGAGTTACGATATTGAGATAAGGTCTTTAAGACGTTCATAAGTAGCCTCTCCAATTCCTGGCACATTGATCAAGTCTTCGACCTTAGAAAATCCACCAACTTCCGTGCGGTAGTTAATGATTGCCTCAGCCGTTACTTGACCTACACCTGGTAAATCCATCAAGTCTTCTAAACTTGCTTGGTTGATGTTGATGAGGGTTCCCTCAGTAGACTCATCCCCAACTCTAGCATATTCATCCTCGATATGGGGAATATAGACCACCGACTGATCATAGAGTTTCATGCTTAAATTTATGGCCAAGGAATCCGCATATCTGGTAAGACCACCTGCTTGTTGCACCACTTGAAAGAGTCTAGTTTCTTCTCTTACCTTATAGACACCAGGAAACTGTACCTGTCCTTTTATATCCACATAGATATAGACGATTTCTTCTTCCTTACTAGGCTCTTTACTTGGTAACACAAGGGCACTTTCCTCTTGATTGGTCAAGACCTGCATCAACAAAAGTAAACCAAGCACCAGTCCTCCCACAAGGATTTTCCAAGAACTTTTTATCTTCTCCATCTTCATCACCCATAAGGATAATACATCCTTATCTTCTACATTACTTTTTCCAAAGAAATATCTATGATATAATGAGACAAAATACAAAAAAGAGGTGCTCAAATGAACAAACGATATTACCAAATTAAGCAAATCGCCAAAGAAAAAATGCGAAGTCGCTTTGGACTCGCACTCTTAATCACCATTGTACCACCAATCATCTATGGCCTATTAGGATCCATGGCTGGCTTTATCATCGGTATTATATCGACGGACTTAGGAGATATTGCGGATACCTTAGTGACTGGTTATGGGACCTTCATTTCCATCTCACTTATCTTACAATTTTTCCGAGGAAAAACCGATTTTACCGGAGAAGATTTCTTCTTCTTTGATGATCGTGTCTTACAATATTTCTTACTTTCCTTAGTCTTTTTCTTCCTTGGATTTACCGCCTTTATTCCTTTTTATAACCAACTAGCATCGATTGCCGATATCCCTGCTTCAATCATCAACAACCAGGGAGTCTTAAATGACCTAATCAAAAGTGTGACACCACTTCAAGCAATTGCTTCTTTATTGATTGGATTGTTGACTATTTTCATCAGTACAAGACTACTCTTTGCCCCATACATCATCATTGATCAACACAAGCAAGTATTGGATGCGATTAAGAAATCATGGGACTATACTAGAGGGAAATTTTGGTACGTATTCTTTTTCCCACTATCCTTTATTCTATGGTACTTACTCATCATCCCTACCTTATTCTTAATCTTACTCTATTTGATTCCTTATGTTGCTTTCTCAATCACGGCCCTTTATATGGCCTTTAAAGAAGCAAATGGTGATGGAGAAATTCAAAGAGAATTTGAAGAAGAAGTCGTAGAAGTTGATATTTTAGATGATGACTTATATCGTTAAAAAAAACGGATTTTATCCGTTTTTTTATTTGACTTTTTTCGCAAGATAGATCATACGTTCTTCTGTTTTCACTGTTTTTACCACCATCATATGGTGTCGCAATAGTGCTTCTGTTAGTTGATCATCCCTATATATATATTGTATTAAGTTGGCTTTTTCCTTACCTAATTGGAGAATATGTTCAAACGAATTCTCCTGGTGGTCTAGGACCGTCCATTTTAAACTTCTACCGTTGAGACGAAGTTCATCTTGGTAGCCAATCATTTGGTCCCTGTAGTCTTGGTGTATAGCATCAAATACAAAAACGCCTTCTTCTTTTAGTACCTTTGACACATTGGCGAATACTTGGCTGACATCCTCCATCGAAGAGAGATGATTGACCACATCGCTTGCCATGCTTACACAATCATAATCTACTTTTTCTATTGGATCTAAGACATCATGGACAAAGAGTCTGACAGGCAAACTCTGTTTCGCTAGATGCTTTTCTGCATGATGTAACATAGTGATGGATACATCGGACGCATCGACTCTAAAGCCATGTTCAGCCAGTAAAAAAGCCATCTGTCCAGTTCCGGTTGCTAAGTCAAGTGCTTGTCCGCTAGAAACCTCTGATTTAATTAAAGTCAACATATCCTGATACAAACTAGGGTCTGTATTGGCATCGTAGAAATCGGCAATTAGATTGTAAGGATTCATGAATCCAGATGGACCTTTGGTACACCGGCTAAGACTTTCTCAATATCATAATAAAGTCGTTCTTCTTTGGTAAAGATATTGACAATAATATCTTTGGCGTCAAACAAAACCCATGAATCAGACTCTTTTCCTTCTACACGGTATTTGGTGTGACCTGCTTCACTTAAATCATCACTTAAGTGTCGAATCGCAGCGTTTAATCCTCTTGTACTTGATACACTAGCGATGACCATATAATCATAAAAAGGAGAGACTCCTTTCATATCATAGATGGCGAAATCAAATGCGTTAATGTCATCCAGTGCTTTTCTAATAATCGTTAGTTTTTCCATAGTTCCTCCTGTTTCATTTGATAGTAGTCTCTTGCCTCTAAGGCAATCTTTGGTATATCTTGTCCCTTTGCTTGGTGATAAGTAATGGTGTCATCCATGGCTTGATATATAGCCTTCACAATGGACTCTTTGGCAATTTCTCTAACCCTTATACAAGAGTCATAGGTACGGTTTGGTTCAATGTAATCACTTAGAAACAAAATTTCTGCGTAAGGATTCATTGCAGGAGCACCAAGTGTATGATGCATAATAGCTTCTAAGATATCTTGGTCTTTAATTCCGTAAACTTCTTCTGCATAAACCTTAGCAGAAAACGCATGCCACAAAGATGGTTGATAGGTTTTTAAAATGGACTCTCCCTCTTCAAAATGACTAAGAATCATTTCTTTATGTTCTTCTTCATCAAAGTACTTAGTGATATCATGAAGTAAAGACGCAATCAACAACTTACGCTCGCTCAGTCCTACCCTCTCTCCCAATTCCATCGCGGTTGACGCGACTCCTAATACATGGTCTAAGCGATTTGGGTGGTCAAGGTAGCGTTCTTCCAAATCGTTTCTTATTTCATCAATCATCCAATCAACTTCTCTCTTAGGACTGGTGTGATGCGTTCATCTAAGGTCACCTGAATGGTCGCTTTTTCTTTAATACTGATAAATCCTAGACCAGGTAAAACAAGTTCTTCTTTACCTCGAACTTGCATTGTGTAAGTTTTCATCTTTCCATCGATGGTCGATGGGGTAAAGAAATCATCCTCCTGGTGGATTTCTTTTAAGCGCTCCACATTGGACGTCTTTGTGCGATGTATGGGTAAGAGTTGATTCACATAACAAGCAAAAGAATTACTTTCTCCTTTTACGTATGTTAGTTCCACTAAGCCACCAAAAAAGAGTGTTTGATTCGCTTCTAACTGGTAAACACGTGGTTTGATTTCTTTTTTTGGGATCATCAATTTCATGGCTTTTTGATCGACATAAGCCAAAAATTGATTGGGATTGATCAAACCAGGTGTATCAATAATGGCTTTTTCTAAGAAAGGAATCTCAATCACATTTTGGGTCGTACCTGCTTGATGAGATACTGTGATTACTTCATTTTTCACATCGGTTAAGGAATGAATCAAGGCGTTGATAAAGGTCGATTTCCCAACATTAGAAGCCCCAACAATATAGATGTTTCGGTTCTTTTGGTGTTCTTCTAAGTAGTCAACAATTTCATCAATACTTTGCTTTTTCTTCGCACTCATAACAAAGACTTTGCTTGGTTTTAAATTGTTTTCACTGAAGACCTTTTGCATACGGTGTAAGAGTTTTTGATTGTTGATGCTTTTTGGCAACAAATCTCTTTTATTGAGTAAAATAATCAACTCTTGATGATTGGTTAGTTTGGCCAACTCAGGCATCATCGATCCCTCTATATCAAACAAATCAATGATTTTTACTACTAAGGCATCCTCCTGCCCAATGGATGAAAGAATTTCATAGTAATCATCTTGGCTAACGGTTGATGGAATAATTTCATTGTAATGTCGCAAACGAAAACAACGGTGACAGACTAAGTCTTCACTGTTCTCTTTCATTTTTGAGGCTGGTACGTAGCCTGCCTTAAATTTATCCTCACTTTGGATTTTTGATCCACAACCGATGCAATATAGTTCACTCATCTTATCGTCTCTTTTCTAGTTTTAAAGCCTGAAAAATTTCAGGATGTTTTTTTGCTATTTTTTCCAACATTCTTTCTTCTAATCGGCGGTTCATTTTGGTGTAAAACTTTTCTGTTTTACGCGCAATTGGGTTCACTAAGACCCCATAAATACCAAAACGGTTCGACAAGTAAATATCGGTGACAAGTTGGTCACCAATCAAACAAATTTGATCTTCATAATACGTTTCACTTGCCAAGTCGAGTGCTTTTCTAATTCCTTTATAGAAAGGCTTTCTTGCACTACCTATACCAATGATTTTGGTTCCGCGAACGAAGCGTTCTACACGTTCTGGACGGTTATTAGAGATAATGATAACTTCGAACCCTTGATCAATCAAGGCGTCAAACTTGTCAATAATCTTCTTGGTCATTTTGTCTTCCTGATAAGAAATGAGCGTATTGTCCAAATCCGTTAATATCAGTCTGATTCCTTGTTCATAAAGTTTGTCAAAATCAATGTCAAAGAATGTATCGTGAAATTCTTTTGGTATAAAATTCTTTGTTTTAAAAAATCGTTCGATCATGGTCATACCTCCGTAAATGTATACCTACCTATTATACTATGCATAGGATAGATTTCAAAGTTATCTAGGGCGAATCAATGCCTTTTTATGATGGCCAATCAAATCTGTCCGATTTGCTTTCAAAAGTGCTTCTTTGACCAGTTTGTAATTTTTGGGGTTTCTGTATTGAATCAGGGCACGCTGCATAGCTTTCTCATGTTTACTTCTAGGAACATAAACCTTATCCATCGTTTTTGGATTGATGCCCGTATAATACATACAAGTGGATGGCGTCGCAGGTGTAGGATAAAAGTCTTGAACTTGTTCTGGATTGTAATGTAAGTCACGGACATACTCTGCTAGTTCGATGGCATCTTCTAAGGTAGACCCTGGATGAGAACTCATCAAGTAAGGCACCAAAAATTGGTTCTTATTGTGTTTATCGTTTAACTGATAAAACTTCTTCATAAAGCGATTGTATAAGTCTTTACTTGGCTTATTCATATAGTGTAAAACATTGGCACTCACGTGTTCTGGCGCAACCTTTAATTGACCAGATACATGGTGTTTAACGAGTTCACTAAAGAAGCTTTGATCTTGATCATAGAGTAAATAATCATAACGAACACCACTTCTGACAAAGACTTTTTTTACCCCATCTAACTTGCGTAACTCACGCAAGATTTGTAAGTAATCTTTATGGGTTACCTTTAAAGCCTTACAAACTTCTTCTCCAATGCAATCTTTGTCTAAACAAACGCCGTGCTTTTCTTGTTTTTTACAAGCCTTATGGTAGAAGTTTGCGGTTGGTCCACCCACATCATGAATGTACCCTTTAAAGTCTTTATCCTCTATAATCATCTTGGCTTCTTTGAGGATCGATTCTTGTGATCTAGATTGTATTTGACGACCTTGATGGTAAGTAAGGGCACAGAAATTGCATCCCCCATAACACCCACGATTGGCAATAATGGAAAACTTTACTTCCTCAATGGCTGGTACATGGCCCATTGCTTCAAAGTGTGGATGGACTGCTCGCTCATAGGGAAGTTCATAGACTTGATCAAACTCTTCTTTACTTAGAGGAGCTTGTGGTGGGTTTTGGACCACATCATAATGACGATAGCGTTCAATCAAAGGTTCCGCACTAACATAATCTAAATGCTTGAGTTTGATGTGTTCACTTCTCGCGAAGGTTTCCTTATCTTTTAAGACCTCATCATAAGTTGGCAAGTGAACTCCATCGTATGGTAAATAGTCACGATTATTGGTTTTGTAGACTGTTCCTCTTACATAGATAATATCTTTTACTGGTAACCCAGAAGCCAAACTATCTGCGACTTCAATCAAGGCACTTTCAGCCATTCCATAGATCAAAAGGTCTGCTTTTGCGTCGATTAAAATGGAGGGTTTTAAGGAGTTACTCCAATAGTCATAATGAGCAAGACGTCGTAAAGATGCTTCAATTCCACCTAAGATAATAGGGGTATCAAAGAAAAGTTGTCTGAGTTTGTTGGAATAACGTTTCACCGCATAATCAGGACGTTTTCCCATTTTTCCACCAGGTGTGTATAAATCCTTTGCTCTTCTTCTTTTAGACACCGTGTAATGGTTTACCATAGAATCAATGTTTCCACTTGAAACCAAGAAAGCAAGTTTGGGTTCTCCTAAGGCAAAGAAATCTTCATCCTGATCAATGTTTGGTTGAGCAATGATCCCGACAGTGTACCCATGACGTTCCAACATACGACCAATAATGGCTACACCAAAAGAGGGGTGATCGATGTAAGCATCCCCACTAATAATGATGAAGTCTAGTTGGTCTATGTTGCGCTCTTTTAAATCTGCTTTGTTGATTGGTAAAAACATAAAATCATTCCTTTAATCGTTCTTCATTGCCTGCTTGATTTCTTTATAATTTGGACACAAAACCTCTAAGACTTGATAAAAATCTCTACTGTGGTTTTGGACCTTTAAATGTGCAAGTTCATGCATCAAAACATAATGCAAAAATTCTCTTGGTTTTCGGACCAAGTATAAATTCAAATTGATTCGCCTTCTTCCTGCGTGGCAGGATCCATTGACGGTCCTTGTATATCTTGTCCGGATACTCAATCCCTTGATATTGATAAAATCCTTATGGGGAAAAGCATCCAACATGTCTTGAACAGTTTCTAAAAGCATGCTTTGTTCAAACTTTTTTAAGGCGGTCTCACTATGTTCCCTAGGTAGATAAAGGACTTGATTCTCATGGTCATAGTGAACATGCTTATCTTCTCTTAAGACCTGTTTGACTTCCTGACCAAAAATGCGGTAAGGCACATGTTTTTGATACTTTTTAATGATACTTAGCAGTTTATCTGCATGTGCTCGTATATGTGCATCCATTTGCTTCTTGCTCGCGTATCGACCAATGGTCACATGAATGTGGCCAGGTGATTTCACACGTACATAACTATGTTTTGTCTTCTTTTTATGGTAGAAAATTTCTACTTCTTGTCCGTTTAAAAGAAGTTTACTCATAGGCCAAATTCAATGTATTTTTCTAAAAACAAACTAGCCTTTAATGCCGCCTTAGTTAAGAATTCATCAAAGGATAAGTGTTGGTTTTCTTCACCAATGACATCACTGATGCTTCTGAATATGACAAAAGGTACAGAGAAGTAATGAGACACTTGTGCAATAGCGGCCGCTTCCATTTCAATTGCGTATATATCTTCATAGACATGGTTGATTGCCTCTAAATTATCTGCTTGATACACAAACTGATCTCCCGAAGCAATCATTCCTACTTTGTAGGGATAGCCAAGTTCTAAGATTGCTTTTTGGGCACGCTTGACTAAGTTCTTATCTGCTTGATAAAACGGTGGGTCTTTTGGTACTTGTCCGTGAACATAGGATCCAAAAGCGGTCACATCCACATCATGATGGACAATCCTATCTCCAATCACAATATCTTCTTGCCTGACCCCTTTTTGTCCACCGGCAACACCAATATTGATGACTTCTTTGCATGGGTAGTTGGCTAGCAATAAGGTTGTAGTTAAGGCAGCATTTACTTTCCCAATCCCAGCAAGTACAACGACTACTTCTTTTTCATGAATGTGTCCTCTGTGAAAGGTTTTTCCGTTTATTATCTCTGTTTTTTGATCCATGATGAGTCCTAAGATATGGGATAACTCTTCTGGCATTGCTCCAACGATTCCAATCATGTCAATCCTCCTAGAATGAAAATAAGAATGTCCAAGACATTCTTATTTTACGTCAACGATTTTAACTTTCAGTTCTTTTTCTGTCTCTGTTTTTACGGTCACAGTTTGGCCTTTTTTCGTTCCAATAATTCCTCGACCAATTGGCGACTCATTTGAGATTTTCCCTTTTAATGGGTTGGCTTCTAAGGAGCCAACAATGGTGTAGGTAACATCCGGTTGATCACCAATTTTAATGGTGACGGTTTTCCCGATGTTTACACGTTTACTGGTATTTTCACGAATCAATTCATAATTCTTTAAAATACCTTCGATTTCTTTAATTCTTGATTCAATACGAGCTTGTTCATCACGCGCAGCATCATAGTCAGCGTTCTCTGATAAGTCCCCTTGTGCACGGGCTTCTTTCAAAGCTTCTAAGTTGCGCTTACGATCAACAGTCTTTAAGGTTTCTAATTCTTCTTTTAAATTGGCTAACCCCTGTTCGGTTAGTTTATAAGTAGCTTCCATAAAACGACCTCCATAACGGTTTTATTATACTATAGATTAACTTGAAATGATAGATTTAATTTTGGTGATGATTAAGTCTACGGCAACATCGTGATCCTTATCATTTGGGATGATCACATCGGCGTAGCGTTTGGTTGGTTTGATAAAGGCAAAATGCATGGGCTTTACCGTACTTAAATATTGTTCAATGACACTAGTTAAGGAGCGTCCACGTTCATCCATATCTCGCTGCAATCTTCTTATGAAACGCAAATCATCGTCTGCTTCGACAAAGAGTTTGATGTCACATAAATCACGTATGCGTTCATCTTCCATAATCAAGATTCCTTCTAAAATAATGATTTTTGTTGGGTGAACAACTTCCGTTACATCACTTCTTGTGTGGGCTTCAAAATCATAGGTTGGTTTGGTGATGGAATCTCCCCTAATTAAGGTTAAGATATCTTGGTACATCAAATCATTGTCCAGTGAAAAGGGATGGTCATAGTTGACCTTATAGCGATCTTCCATCGGCATATCCGACTGATCTTTGTAGTAATCGTCATGTTTGATGACGGTGACATCTTTTGCATCAAAGCTCTCCGTAATCTTATCCACAACGGTGGTCTTTCCACTTGCACTTCCACCAGCGACCGCAATAATAACAGATTTTTTCATGGTTAACTCCTTCTTTGATAAAAGGAGTTTGCACTCCTCTTACTTTTTTATCAAATATATTATATAGGAAAACGAAGAAAAATCAACTAAATATTAGATTTTCCTCAACATATCAAACGGTTTCACTGGGAATGGTATGCGAATTCTTAAGAGTTGCTTTGGATGTTTTGCGACCTTTAAGTCTTCTCCTTCTTCATTTTGCAGGAAATCGACCTTAAACTTAAGTGGTTCATAGGTCGGTGAAAAGACTTCTACTGCTTGGTTCAGTTCAAAGTGATTGCGTTGTTCAACAATCGCGATTTGTGAATCCATATCATAGTCTCTTACAATCCCAATAAACTCCTGTGTTGGGTTTTCACTACGAATATTGTATAGTTGTTCATCAATCGTCGTCATCCCTTCCATGAACCCATGCGAGGTTAAACGATTCTCTGCTTTTCTTATCTCTAGTAAATATTTTGGTAGATGAATATCCAAATCATCACAAATATCATCAATTAGTTTTCGGTAGGTATGGACCACTGTAGCGATATAATGAATGGACTTCATGCGTCCTTCAATCTTAAGAGAGTCGACACCAATATCAATTAAGTCACTAATCTGACGTACGGTTTGTAGGTCTTTTGATGACATAGAAAAGGGAATCTCTTTGTTGAGTTTTTCTAAACCATCATACAAATCATAATTCCAGCGACAACTGTGGGCACATCCACCACGGTTGGCGTCTCTATCAGTCATGTTGTTGGACAAGGTACAACGTCCAGAATACGATACACACATACCACCATGGATAAAGACTTCCATATCACACGTTGTTTGTTCCCTTATTTCTTTTAACTCATACTTGTTTAACTCACGTGCAAGAACAACTCGCTTAGCCCCTCTATCTTGCCAAAAATTCACACTGTGATAGTTCGTTGCGGACTGTTGAGTTGATATATGAACTTCCAGATTGGTCTCTTTTTTTGCCGTATCAATGATGACTGGTGATGCACAAATGATCGCATCAACACCAATATCTTCTAAGGCTTTTAGATACTCACTAAGGCCATCTAAGTTATCATTGTGTGGCAGAATATTTGTTGTCACATAAATCTTTTTCCCTAAGCTATGGGCAAAGTCACAAGCTTCTTTGATGTCAGGCAAATCAAAGTTGGATGCACGCGCTCGTAAAGAAAATTGTTTTCCTCCGATAAAGACTGCGTCCGCTCCATAAATCAGCGCGACCTTTAGTTTTTCTAAATCTCCGGCAGGAGCTAATAATTCAGGTTTCTTTAATCGACTAATATTTGTCATATACAGTCTTCTTATATAAGAAGCCACTATCGTGGTCTTCCTTGTATTGTTCACTTAATTCTTCTGCCAGAGTTTGCTTAGGGTTGCCTAATAGAGTTTTGTATGCCTGCACAACATCTACTATATAATCAGTGTCTTTAAAAATCCCATCAATGATAAATACATCCAGTGCTTTTGCGATAGTAACTACTTCTTGAAAACTTTCTAAGGCCTTATCACGGAATATATGTGTACCATGTCGATCTTGAAAAATCGGGTAAGATTCATTGCGAATTTCTTCAACGATGCGTAAGTTTCGGTTGTTGATTAAATCTTCATACTCACTTCTTTGATATTTGAAGAAATTCTCAATGAGTGGTCTCCTTGAATGAAACATATTCAAATGACCATGCCCAATCATCGATAATTCAAGCGGACTATCCTGACTAATCTCGAGTAAGTCTTCTAAGGTAATTTCTTTTGAAATTGTTAGCCCTTTGATGCCTAGCTCTTTCCAAAAGATTGGATCATATGAATTGGTGTTTAAGGTCTCTGGATTGTAAATCAATAAATCTTCCACATCAAGTTCTTTTGCGACCTCATACACACCTACTTCACCAAAGATAATACCCTTAATAGGTAAGGTTTTTATGAAAGATAAAAACTCTTTAACATCCTCAATATCTTTGTTGTGCATCATGATATTTAAAGAAATGTAGAGTTCTTTACCTGCCTCATCGATCATCGTACTTGCTTTTTGCAATTCAATGGTCGAAAAAGAATGCACCAAACGATTGGCGTATTCTTCATTTCCCATAATGAATATATCTGCCCCACTCTCCATCAACTTGGGAATTGATTGGATACTAAAAGGGGTCACGGCAATTTTCATCCTTTGCCTCCTTTTTTGACACTGACACTCATGCCGTCACCTACTTGATAGATAACGGTATCGTATCCCTGTCTATCTAATATATATTGGTTAAAATCGTTGATTTTTCTCAGCAATTGTTTGACATTTCTCGTTTGTTCTTCCCTGCGATTAAATGCGCCATGAAAAAGCAAATTATCGGTCACAACAATGCCACCTTCTCTGACCAATGATTCATAGTGTTCGAAAAACTTAATGTTTTGTGCCTTCGCCGCGTCAATAAAGAGAAGGTCAACCGGCTCCAAGCTTGAAACATCGACCTCCAACGCATCTTTTTCAATCAAGGTAATTCGATCCGTTAGTTGATACTGAGCAAAATGACTTCTCGCTTGATTGGCACGCTCTTTATCACGCTCAATGGTTGTAATATAGGCATCACTAAAAGTGGCCATAGCGATGGTGCTATAACCAACTGCTGTACCTACTTCTACGATCCGTTTTGGCTTAAGCAACAAAAGCAACTGCTTTAAGAAAAGCAATCCATCTTCCTCGATAATAGGAATCCCATTCTCTAAGGCTTTTTCTCTTAGTTCAACCAAGATAGGATCCTTTATCGTTTGCTTTAGACCATCAAAATAACTGGTCACGGTTTACTCTTCTTCTAAAAATGTGTTTAAGACTTCTTCCACCATATCCCATTCTTCATCCGACTCAATTTGGATAAGGTTTCCACCATCCTTAGCATCTTCATCATAAATCGCAGCGAATACTTCTTCCTCTTCTTCACCAGGCAACTTATAAATCACATACGATTTGTTTGTCTCATCACTCTTGAAGGTTAACACCACTTCGTAAAGTACCTCATTACCTTCTTCATCAATGACGGTAAATGTTTTTTCTTCCATCTTATATCCTCCTAAATTCGATCCAAATAACCCTGCAAAATAACCGTCGCAGCCATGTTATCAATCGATCCTTTTCGTTTCTTTCTTGATAATTTCTGAGAAATCATCATGTTGGATGCCATTTTTGATGATAGTCGCTCATCAAACAGTAAGACTTCTACTTCAACCAACTTCTCCAACTTCTCTTTAAAGTCTAAGGTCAACTGCGCTTGTTCTCCCATAGAACCATCCATATTTTTAGGGAAACCAAGGACCACTTTTTCAACCTTTTTCTCTTTAATTAATTGTACCGTATAGGCAAGTGCTTGGTCAAATGCTTTGTCCTCAAAACGGTAAGTCTCTAAGGGACGTGCCAAAAATCCCTCAGGGTCACTAATCGCGACCCCAAGTGTACGATTTCCTAAATCTAAGCCTAAGACTCTCACAAGAGTTCCTCTTTGATTACCTTAAGTGCTTCGTCTACTTTCGAGATGTCTTTTCCACCAGCTTGGGCAAAATCTTGCCTTCCGCCTCCATTACCACCTGTAATTTGAGCAGCTTTTTTGGCAATCTGACCAGCATGTATATCGTTGTTACTTTTGGCAATAAAGGTTACTTTATCCTCACTCACGTTCGCCAGTAAAATAAAGCCATTTGGCAAACGATCTCCAATACGATCCACAAATTGTTTCAGAAGTTTCTTATCAATGTTTTCCATTCGTTTGACCAAGATTCCTTGCTCGGCTTCTTCGACAATCTTATCGATGTTTTTATACATTTGCTCTCTTCTTAATTCCTCATAGTGTTTTTCAAATGTACGTACTCGTTCACTTAAGGCACTATATTCTTCTCTTTTATCAATGACATCTTGGTAAGAGCCCATAATTTCTTTGTTTGGTTCAAAGGTAAACTGCAAGTGAATATCATGACTCGCTGCCTCTTCAATGATACGGTCTACCTTATCTAACAGTTTTTGCATCTCTTTTTCGTAACCGACAAATTGTTTACGAATATGTTCTACACTATCATTCGCATGGGCAACAATACGGTAAATACCAGATCCCTTATTCTCAATAGAGGCAATCGCAAAACGCTCGATATCACCAGTATTCTCAACATGGGTACCACCACATAAGTCAACTGTATACCCCATATTCACCACACGAACTTTGGACTCATACTTCTCTCCAAACTCCGCAATAGCACCCATTTTTTTCGCTTCTTCTATCTCTTTTTCACTAATGTCTACTTCTTTACTTGCTTGGATTTTCTTGTTGACATCTTGCTCAATTTTTAACAAGGTCTCATCCGTTAAACTTTCAAAGTTGTTAAAATCAAAACGAAGAGACTCACTCGATACATTCGATCCTTGCTGGGATACATGGTCGCCCACAATAGCACGTAAGGACGCAAACATTAAGTGCGTTGCGCTATGGTTATACATGGTTAACTTTCTCGTATACTCATCAACAACGGCTTTCACTTGATCACCATCTTGTAAGTCATGGTCTTCAAACATATGCAAAAATTGTCCATTTGGTAATTTTTGCACATCTAACACATCGTATTCTTTATCGCCACAAACAATCACACCACGGTCCGCAACTTGTCCTCCACTTTCCGCGTAGAATGGTGTTTTCTCTAATACGACACCCTCATCAAAGGCTTTTAAAACCTTAGTTTCTTCTTGTAAATGATGGTATCCAGTAAAGGTACTTACTTCTTTGAACTTAATATACTCTTCATTTTGAGCATTCATAGAAAGACTCGCTTTGCGTGCGTTTCTCGCACGGTCCTTTTGTGCCTGCATCTCTTCATGGAAACCATCTTTATCAATGCTAATCCCAAGTTCTTCCGCCATTTCTTCGGTTAACTCTAATGGGAACCCGTAAGTATCATACAAGGTGAAGACATCTTTACCAGATAACTTTTTGTCTTCACTTTTTTCAATCATTTCTTCTAAGATTTTTTCTCCTTGTGATAAGGTTTCTAAGAACTTTTTCTCTTCTAAAGATACCACACGTTTAATGTTCTCAATATGTTCTTTGATGGCCGTATAGAAACCACCCATCTTATCGACAACAGGGTCAACTAGTTCTGTTAAGAATGGCTTTTCAATCCCTAACATCTTCCCATGCTTGACCGCTCTTCTTAAGAGTCTTCTTAAGACATATCCGCGACCTTCATTGGATAATAAAGCCCCATCACCAACCGCAAACACAACCGTACGAATATGGTCTGCGATGACCTTAAAGGACATTTGTCCTTCATATTTGATACCTGAAAAACGCTCAATTTTTTCCATCAATGGGATAAACAAATCCGTTTCAAAGTTTGTATCGACCCCTTGTATAACCGAAGCCATACGTTCTAAGCCCATACCCGTATCAATGTTTTTATTTGGTAATTCCTTGTATTCTTCACGTTTCTTACTTGCTTTGGCATTGTATTGTGAGAAGACAATATTCCATATCTCAATGTAACGGTCATTCTCAATATCGTGTTCAATCATGGTGATATCTTCCGGACCATAGGCATCCCCACGGTCATAAAAAATCTCCGTATCTGGCCCACATGGTCCTTCACCAATCTCCCAGAAATTATGTTTGGATAAAATCAAATGGTCTTCTTTTACTCCAGCCTTCAACCAAGCATCAAAGGTTTCTTGATCGGTCGGGTAGACAGTAATGTATAGTTTCTCTTGGTCAAATCCAAAGTACGCATCACTCGTCAAGAGTTCAAAAGCCCATGGGATAACTTCATCACGGAAGTAATCTCCAATCGAGAAGTTCCCAAGCATTTCAAAAAATGTGTGATGACGGGCCGTCTTCCCAACATTTTCAATATCATTGGTCCTGATACATTTTTGGGCATTGACAATACGAGGATTTTTCGGTATCACACGTCCATCAAAATACTTCTTTAATGGCGCAACTCCTGCATTGATCCAAAGAAGGGTTGGATCATTATTCGGAATCAAACTCGCGCTTTCTTCCACCATATGTCCTTTTTCCTTAAAAAAACGAATCCATGTGTCTCGAATTTCATTGCTTGTCATAAATTTCATTTTATCTCTCCTTAATCAAATAAAAAAAGCCCCTGTAAACCAAGGACGATTATTCGCGGTACCACCTTACTTCTAGCTCTCACTAGCGCTCAAAGTCTATAACGGGGACACCCGGTCGTCTTTTACGACTCTCCAAAGTAGCTTCAATATAGGTACATCTTCGTTTCCACCAACCACGAAGTCTCTAAACATGTCTTCTATATTTACTCATCTTTTTCAACGATTTCACATGTATTATACCTTGTTTAATAGATGTTTGCAAGTAAATAGATTAAAGAATAAAAACAAAAAAACTTTCTATAAAAGGTCTATCTAAGACACAGCAATTTCATACAATGTTATTAATAATATGTCAAATTTGACATATCAATAATTATACTATATACTAGCATCAGGAGGTCAGATATGAAGAACTTTCAAAAAGCAATGTTGATCAAAGAATTATTAGAACAAGAACAAATAATTGGTTACCGCTTCATCAAGAAAATGTCTAAAAAAGGAATTGAGCTATCAAACGGATCTATCTTCTATCACCTTAAACACTTCCATGAAAAAGGTTATGTAACCAAAGAAGAACAGAAAAAAACAACCATTTATAAGTTAAGAAAAAAAGGACGAGATGCTCTTTCAGAGAACATCGCAACCATACCAAAAGAAATTGAGCATGTATTTATGCTGATGGCATCAAACATCCCCTCAACAAACTGGAATAAGATAGAGGATGTCAATACCTTCTTAGACCAAATCAAACATGTAGAAACCCTTGTAGAGGAAAGGATTCGTGAACTCAAATGATACTCATTATAGGTGGAACAGGGAACGTAGGAAAACATGTGCTTCCACTGTTACAAGAAACAAAACTACCTATCCGTCTAGGTTGTTACGATGTTGATGAAACGAAATCCAAAGTGGATGATGCATCCATCGACTATGTAGACTTTGATTTTTATAAACCCGAAACTTACCCAAAAGCATTAGAAGATATCACATCTGTCTTTTTCATTCGTCCTCCACAAATAGGAAACCCAAAAGATATCTATCCCTTTATTGATTTATTAAAGGAACAACAAATAGAACACACCATATTTCTATCCCTAATGGGGGTAGAAAAAAATCCCATTCCTCCACATGGAAAAATAGAAAAATATATCAAGAAATTGCACTTACCTTACACCTTTATTCGTCCTGGATTCTTTATGGAAAACCTAGTCTATCCACACGGAAAAGATATCAGAGATTTAGACCAACTAATCGTACCTGCTGGCAAGTCAAGAACCAACTTCATTGCCGCAAAAGATATTGGGGAAGTCATCGCAAGGTGTCTTGTAGAAAAAGAACCACATATAAATAAGGCATACACTCTAACAGGCGACTATGCATACAACTATTATGAAGTCGCAGACCTTTTAAGTAATGTGCTAAACAGACAAATCAACTACACCAAGCCTGGCCTCTTACAGTATCGCAAACATATGATCAAACAGGGATTTGACAAAGCATACATCAATGTAACAGTTTTTCTTTACATCATGACTAGGCTCGGTACGGCCAAAGATCAGACAAACACAGTCAAAACAATACTCAATAGAAAACCAACTTCCTTAAAAGACTTTATAGAACATCATAAAAAAAACTTTATAAAAGAGCCATCCCCTTCTAGGTGATGGCTCTTCTCATACTTACTCTTTTTCCATAAAACTATAAGGACTTATCTCTTCATAAGAGAAATCTTCTCCTAAGGTATCAAAGGGAATACTAGGGTCCTTGATTGTGTTTTTCTTTGTTTCGACTTTTTTTGTTTCCTTTTTGTCTTCTTTTTCTTTTGCTTCTTCTTTTTGATAGACAATTTCATGCATCTTCTCGATAAGTCCACTTTGCCTTCCACTTTCTAAGTGGGTCACACCATAAGTAAATGCTTCAGGGTCTCCAACCAAAATCAACATTTCCTTGGCCCTTGTAATTCCTGTATAAAGGAGCTTACGTTTAAGCATAATACTATAAGAACGAAAGACTGGCATAATGACAACCTTATACTCACTCCCTTGCGACTTATGGATACTCATTGCGTAGGCATGTTTTAAATTGATCAAATCACCTTTTTTATAGGAGACTTCCTTGGATTCAAAGTCCACCACAACTGCGTCATCCTCTGTTACACCAATGACAACTCCTTGGTCACCGTTCATGATGCCATCATCAATTTGGTTAACCAATTGAATAACTTTGTCCCCTACTTTGAACTTTCTATCTCCATGGACAATTTCTCTTGATTTTGTTTGATTAAAGGATGTCTGCAGTAAGGTGTTCACCGCATCAATACCAGTCACGCCCCTATACATAGGAATCAAGACTTGAATATCTTCTAAGAGATCGTAGCCTTCCTTCATCAAATACTCGATGATACTCGTTAATCTTTTTTGGAAACCTTCACTTTGTTCTCTTACAAAATACCTGTCATCATGTACTTTCAGTAAATCAGCAGGCACATGTCCTTGGTTGATGTTGTGCGCTAAAGATATAATATGAGAATCCTTTGCTTGCCTGTGGATTTCTGTCAACTTAACCACATTCATTAAGTCACTATCAATAAAATCTTTTAAGACCTGCCCAGGTTGGACACTTGGTAATTGGTCCTCATCTCCTACGACAATTACTTTGGTCTCTTTGGGTATAGATTGAAAGAGTTGTGAAGTTAAAAAGACATCGAGCATTGATGCTTCATCAATGATGATCATTCTTGCATCTACTAAGTTATTTTTATCATGGATAAAACTACCATCAAAACTATAACCCAAGAAGCGATGAATCGTTTCCGCATGTAGTTTGGTGGTTTCATTCATCCGTTTGGCAGCTCTTCCTGTAGGAGCTATTAGTTTAATCTCAAACAAAGAATTGTTGTAAGAAATCGGGATTTGATGATACTTAGCGTAGACAAAGACAAGTCCATTGATGACGGTTGTTTTCCCTGTACCTGGGCCACCCGTTAGAACAAACAAGTTTTCACGCACTGCTTCTAAAATAGCGCGTTTTTGTTTGCTTGTATATTGTAGGTCACTGATTTCTTCAAAAAGCGCGATGAGATCATGCACTTTCTTTTCATTGATTTTTGTTTCTACACTGGTTAACTCTTTTACTTTTTTTGCAATATTCTTCTCAGCATAATAAACACTTTTTAATTTGACTTTATCCTCTTCTAAGACAAAGAAATCTTCTTCAATAAGTTCCTCCAAAAGATGCATTAAGGTTTCTTCACTGGCAACCTCTGATTTTTTATTGATGTGTTTGACTAATAAGTCACGCATTTGATCCGTCGTTAAAAAGGTGTGTCCTAGATTACTTCCCATATACTGGAACAAGTAGATAATCATCGCCTTAATCCTTCTGGGGTCTGCTTCTTCAAATCCAAGTTCTCTAGCAATGATATCGGCACGTTCAAACCCGATTCCCTCGATATCGTACATAAGTTGATAAGGATTTTCTTCAATAATTGCGATGGTATCGGTTTGATAATATTTATAGATCTTCATGGCCGTTTTTGGACCAATGCCCCATGAATACAGTTTGATTAAAGTAGATTCAGAAGCTTTGTTGTCCACAATGCTTTCTGTAATGGACTCTTTCACTTTTTCAGAAAGCTTAGGAACCTTTTCTAACACCTTGGGATCTTCTAAGATTTTATCAATCGCATCTTTCCCAAGCGTATTGACAATATTGGTCGCTGTTTTTACACCAACTCCCTTAAACAAGTCACTAGATAAATACTCAATCAAACCAGCAATGCTAGTTTCACTTTGTTTTTCATAACTTTTGACCATAAACTGAAGACCATACTTGGGATGTTCTTTCGTCTCTCCATAAAACTTATAGGTCTCCCCTCTTAAGGGCAATGGAAAGTACCCAGTAACGGTCATATAGTCATCAAGAAAAAACAGTGATTTCTGAAGATCGGTGTCTTCGACTCTCACCTTTAAAATATTGAATGAGTTGTCTTCACTATGAAAGACAATGGATTTAATGGTTCCTTGTAAGTAGTTCATTGTTTCCTCCTTGATACAACTATACGCGCTTGTTACTAACAATACTTTTTAGTATAACATAAAACACTTATCAATTATTTTTTTGGAACAATAAAACTCGGTCTAAGGGACCGTTCTTTATCCGTTCATAAGTGGTTTGTTTTAACAAAGTAAAGTTTTCAAATCGCGCTATCCAGTCCTCTGTTGATAAATTATAAGAACGCAAGACACCATTAATGGTGTAGGTATTTGGTGCAATCTCTTCTGCCTTTGTTCGCTTTATGATATCCTCTGTCAACAAAAAATTGAGTTTCAACATCAATAGACCACCTGGTTGTAACAATCGGTCCATCTCTTTGATCATCGCATTTGATGTCTCTAGGGGGACAACATCTAAGACATTAGAAGAAAGAAGTCCATCAAACGATTGGTCTTGATACTGACTTAAATCTTCATGTGTTCCAACCATCGTCTTTATCCCCTCTATATTGGATAGTTCCATGGTCTTCTCTAAGGTTTTTATGGCGACCTTTGAAGGATCAACTGCCAGACCAGTTTTCATACTTTCTCCAAGTAAGGATGCGGTTAAAATAGCGTAGCCTGATCCACAACCTAAATCTAAGATGTGCGCGCACCTATCGCCCACTTCTTTGATATATAAGTCCAAATCATGTTCAACCTTAGCCTGACTTTTTTCAATCTTTTGGGCTTGGTGTTGCAAAAAGAATTCATCCCAAAACAACTGTAAGTCGGTGTTGATTTTATTTATATCCATACCGTTTCCTCCGATTATTTCATGGTCTCATTATAGCACAGTTCACCCTGTTTTCTGACAAAAAATAAGCGACAAAATTCTTGGCTTTATCTATTACAATACCAACCATTTTACGGTATACTATGTATAAGAGAATATCTATAGGAGGACAAAATGAAATTTCAAGATTATAAGTACAGTCGCCCTGATTTAGACAAGTTCAAAAAAGACATGGAAAAAGAACTTGCCTTAATTGGAACCGGCCAAGAACCAAAAGTAGAAATTGACGCAATCAAAAAAGTCTTTGCCTTACAAGACTACATGGATTCTATGCAGCAACTTGTAGGAATCCGTAACAGTTTAAACACCAAAGATGCTTTTTATGAAGAAGAACAATCATTCTTTGATGAACAAAGTCCACACATCCAAGAAATGAACCAAAAATTCATCAACAAATTACTTGCTTCTACCAACAGAAAAGCACTGGAAGAAGCATTTGGTACCTATATCTTTGATAAGTATGAAGTTGCCAAACGCACCTTCAAACCAGACATCATCCCAGATTTACAACAAGAAAACAAACTCTCTACTGCCTACTCAAAACTACTCGCAGGCGCAGAAATCGAGTTTGATGGTGGAACCTACAACCTAAGTCAAATGGCACCATTTACCCTGCACAAAGACCGTGATGTCCGTCATCGTGCACAGTTGGCTGTGTCGAATTGGTTCAGTAAAGAAGAACAAGAAATTGATCGTATCTACGATGAAATGGTAAAAGTTCGCCATAAAATCGCGAAAACACTTGGTTATGACAACTTTGTAAGACTAGCCTATGATCGCTTAGGTCGTACCGATTATGGTTCAGAGGAAGTCGCAAACTACCGCAAACAAGTCTACAATGAAGTCGTTCCATACGTCAAAGAATTGGTCGACCGTAAGGCGAAACGTTTAGGTATTGAAGATTTAAAATCCTATGACTTAGGACTTTCCTTCTTAAGTGGTAACCCAACACCAAAGGGTGATCGTGCTTGGCAGGTAAATCACGCCAAAGACATGTACGAGGAGATGAGTGAAGAAACCGCAAAATTCTTCAACTTTATGGTCGAACATGAACTATTAGAATTGGACGCAAAACCAGGAAAACAAGGTGGAGGATACTGTACCTTTATCCCGGAATACGATTCACCATTTATCTTTGCCAACTTCAATGGTACAAGCCATGACGTTGACGTCTTAACCCACGAAGCAGGACACGCTTTCCAAGTATTCCAAAGTAAAGACTTACTTCCTGAATATCGTTGGCCAGGATACGAAGGCGCAGAAATTCATTCAATGAGTATGGAGTTCCTCGCTTGGCCATGGATTGACAAGTTCTTTGAGGAAGATACAGACAAATACAAGTTCAACCACCTAGCAGGAGCTATCTCATTTTTACCATATGGAGTAGCCGTGGATGAATTCCAACATGGTATCTATGAACAACCAAACTTATCCAAAGAAGAACGAAAAGACTTATGGAGAAAAATTGAGAAAAAATACTTACCATACAAAGACTATGACGATGACAAGTTTTTAGAAAAAGGAACCTTCTGGTACCGTCAGGGTCACATCTTTGGAGCACCTTTTTACTATATCGATTACACCCTAGCACAAGTCGTTGCCTTCCAATACTGGGTAATGTCACAAGAAGACCACGAACAAGCATTTAAAAAATACCTAGCGCTCTGTAAATTAGGTGGTTCAAAAGGATTCTTAGAACTCCTAAAAAGTGCAGACTTAAAAAATCCATTTGTCGATGGAACCATCAAAGAAACATTGATTCCACTCAAAGCATATCTTGACAGTATTGACGATACATTACTATAAGTCAAAGACCAACAATTGTTGGTCTTTTTTTCTAACCCTAACCAAAAACCTAACCAAGGGTAGTTTTGTCCAACTTTAACTTGCATTATACTTGAGTTACAAGGAGGATATACACATATGCAAACAATTATTCAAGTACAAAACATCCGTAAAACATACCAAAATCATGTCGCTTTAAAACAGTGTTCTTTCGAACTGAAAGAAGGAAAAATTTATGGATTACTTGGGCGAAACGGAGCTGGGAAAACCACCCTACTAAACATCCTATGCAACTACAAAAAAGCTAGTAGTGGAGAAGTCCTACTCTTCGGCAAGCCATTTCAGCGTGACCTACTAAAGGATATCGGTGTAATGATTGAAGGTCCAGCCTTTTATGGATCCCTAAGTGGCCAAGAAAACCTAGACATTATACGTCAAGTTCGTAAGTTGCCTAAAGAAGACCTACTAAATGCTTTAAAAACGGTAGACTTACTTGAGGCAAAAGACAAACTCTACAAGCACTACTCACTAGGTATGCGTCAAAAACTCTACATAGCACAAGCCATTATGCATAAACCAAAACTCTTAATTTTAGATGAACCCATCAATGGTCTTGACCCAATTGGAATTGCCCATCTAAGAAGACTATTTCATAAACTCACAAAAGAAGAGAACACAACCATCATTCTTTCAAGTCACTTACTCAAAGAGTTGGAACAAGTGGCGGATGAACTATTAATCTTAAAAGATGGACGTCTTATTAAAAAAGGAGAAAAACACACCATTATGCAAAACATGGAACAAACTTACGATTTACAAGTGGACGAACCAAAAAAAGCATACAGACTCTTACAAAACACTGGGTACATCAAAAAGAGAACAATTACAGGAACCAGTCTTCAACTTACCTTAGAAAAAGACACGCCTATATCCCATGTTCTTTCTCTACTACTAAAACAAGACATTTTGATTCACCAAGTCGATCGAAAAAACCATGACTTAGAAGATCTCTTTCACGCTCTCTTAAAGGAGGTCGTTTTATGAAAACACTCGTAAAAATCGAACTACTTAAATTAAAGCGTTCAACCCTTGTTCCACTTTCTCTTGTTGGTGCTCTAACACCACCATTACTTATCTTAGTCGGTCTATTAAAAGCCAACTATATCGACCAAGTTGGCCCAATGAACTTTGAAGCAATCATGCAAGAAGGAAACTTATACACCATTTTACTCTTTTACCCAATCCTTTACAGCATTCTAGCAGCCTTCTTATTCACAAGGGATTACACAGAGCAAACCATCAAAACCATGTTTTCCCTACCAATTCATAAGAAACATTACCTACACGCAAAGTTTCTTCTTTACTTCCTATGGACCCTAGGCATAGGTATGTTATCTTACATCACTATGGTTGTAGTTGCCCTTATTAGTGGAGCCTTTGCAGTACAGATAAATATTTTACTCTCACAACTTATATACTATCTTATAAGTAATCTCCTCTTAAGTCTTTCCTTCACCACCATCATACTATCTGCCCTCCTAAGCAAAAACATCTATGTCCCACTCCTACTAGCCGCCTCGATATGTCTCATCAACATCTTTCTTTCCAACGAACCACTTGCCTACTACTTTCCCTTTTCTTACCCTTACCTTATCACGAGAACCAAGGACCTTTTCTTTACTAGGCCAGAACTCCTTGGCTTTCTATTCACCATAATCACAGGATTATCTGGTTATCTCCTCAGTCTTCATATCTTTCAATCCAGAGATATCTTATAAAAAAACCGACAACTTCTAAGTAGACGTTGTCGGTTTTCTTTGAATGAACTCATACAATTTCATCATCCAGTACACTCCAAAAAGAATGAGGTACATAAATTGACGGTCGTTTTGAATACCTATTAAGTGAATACTAAGCAAGAAATAAAACACGTAAGATAAACGGTGGATACTTTTCCAGCTTTTATAAGACATTCTTTTTCGAACCTGCTGAAAAGAAGTAAGAAACAACGGAATCAACACTATAGCCGCAAAAACACCAATATAAAAAGAAAACTTTGCTTGAAACAATCCAACCTCATCAAGGTAATACTCCAAATAGGGAAAGACGTGAGAGGCAAGCAAAATACATGCGATAATCGAGAGTTCTTTTCGGACCATAAGGAGGCGTTTCTTCAGCACGGATTTGTTCAAAACACCCGTATACATAACAACCAAAAAGAGTCCAAAAGGAACATAGCCCATACTAAGAGTGTTCGCATCCTCACTCGCAAGTAAGGCAATAATCCCAGCTAAAACATACAATATATAGGAATACTTCCTAATACTTTTAGTAAACGTATAAGATAAAAGTGTGGTCAACATTGAAGTGGTTAATATTAGCGTCATTCATCCTCCCCCTCATGCTCGTCGTCATCCTCTTCTTCACTTGCTCCTGCTTGATCATCTATGCTGGTGGAATACGTGGCATTGGTAGCCCCAGCTACAGCGTCTATTGTATCTGTCACTGGCTCTTGAACAACAGACATGACAAACAAACATACAAAAACTAATAGTATTAATCGATTTTTCATAAGACACCTCTACTTAAAGTTTCTATCTTCATTGTACACAAAATTCCTAAATCATGCACGTTCATCACAAATCCGTTAAAGCATAAAAAACGCAAACATAATCATAGTTTTCGCATTAGTTAAACTCGTCCTTAAGAAAGTTCGCTTTTCATAATGTGATGAACAAGGTCTATATTTATACCTGAAAGTAAGTTCGTCAATCATCGTATTTCACTATATAAAAAGCATCTATGTACTCATAGAAGTACTAACATCGTTGAGAAACTTGATACAGTCTTCCTCAATTTTCTCATAAGGAAACTTCATGATTTCTCTTAAAGTATACGTCTTTCGCCAGTTCTTTACAACCATGTAGCCCAAGAAATATCCAGCCTCATACATACCCAAAACAGGAAACCAATCTCCAAAGAAGTCTTGAATCTTTGGATTTTCATTCTCCAGGGAGTTAACAAACAACCTCTTCAACTCTTTTGTTTGCTTTACACCTAATTTAAACCACTCAGGGCTCGATTTTTCTCTACCCCCTAAGCAATCCTCAATTGCCAAAGCTAGTCCTTCAATGTACATTCGAAAGATCCATTTTCTGCGGAAGTCTTGATACGGTTCTAAGTCTTCCTTTCGGACAAAACTGTGAACTATATGCCCATATTCATGCGCAACCAAGTCCGCTACCCTTGCCTTTTTATCCCAGGATAATGAAACAATCTTTTCCACACCAAACAGTAAATAAAGTTCTCCATCAATAAGGGATACACTACCTGCACTGTTTCCTAAGCCATGGTGGATGATGACTCTTAGGGGAACATTCTCACCCTTTAACAAAGGGTCCAACTCTTTTACCACCTTAGGAACCAAGTCTTCAACCCATTCCATCACTTGGATCATTCGATTGATTTCATCATAACCATAGGTGAACACCTTGCTCTTTGCGACCTCTATTGGGTCGTATCCTTCTTCAAGATAGTCCTGAAATAGATAATCCTTCAACCAAAGATGATTTTCCATATCCTCAAGCCAAAAAGAAAGATAACGATTCGTATCTTTCTCTTTTTTGATCTTTTCTAAAAAATCCTTCGCATAATTTTCAATCATAAAAAAACTCCTAGTAATACCTAACGATTCCTAAAAGATAAGAAACAATGTTCGAAACAAGGACATAGAAAGCAAGTCTTTTAATAGTAAACTCTTTTTGTAATCTCCAATACAAGTAGGCAAATTCCACCAAGAAAATCAAAATTTCTGCCATGTATAAATGGTTGAAGTAGTCATGCCTATGTCCATCAAAGATTAGATAAAAATAGATATAAAGGATACCCTGTGTCACAAAGTTGATCAGTAAGACATTTAACAATGCTTTTTTCGTGAACAACTTGAAGATCGACGCCACTACAACTTCAATGACAATAGAAAACGCCATGAATCCAACCACTACTATCACCATTAAAAACAAGTAGGGATTGGTGTAGGGTTCTAGACTAGGGTTTACTTGATAGGTATCTGTATCAAAGGAAATCACCGCGTCCCTATCTTGATAAAAATAGACACTTGGTACACGTATCTCTTCACTCACATACAAGGTATCTCCTTGGTCTGAAAAATAGATGAGTTTAATAGCTGATGTCTGCGTAACTAACGTAGAATTACCAAACTGCATACCACACTGGTAATCTGCATAGCCAAACGCGTTCTCCTCCTGATAAAAAGCAGAAAAACTGACCCAACCTTCTTCAATATTGTCCAAATACTGAATATCTTCATAAAACGGATAAAAACTCTTAAAGGTATCCGTCATCGGACCAAAATCTTCCTCTGTAAAATCACTTTCTTTGACCAAAATATCAAAGTTGCCTGGAAAAGAAGACACATAGTCTTCTTCAAGAAAGTCCTCTTGACAAGTACTTGGTCTTACAGTAATTCCAATGATGGGTGGACCACTATTGGCCATAACACCTTGCACATTAAGAAAAAGTAAACTACAAAACATCACCATCATAAATAGAAGTTTTTTCATGAACTCACCTCACATAGAAAACGTAATAATGGTTTCCTTTTCTTGAAACCCCATAGCCTCCAACATTGGCTGCATAGTGGAAGATTCTTCCAACAAGTATAGTAAACTCTTACAAGTTGGCAAAACTGCTTGCATACTTATCTTAAACAAATGCTCTTTTATCTCTTTTGATTCTCCATAAAGAAAATACACTTCCTCTTCACTTCTTCCCTTATTCGAACAAACACTATAGCCAAGCAACTTGTCGTTCTCTTTATGGACTACTATCAAAAAAGGTGCATCCTTATCTAGCAATCGTTCACTGGTCCAATAGACATCCTTAAAGATTTGGTCATGGATTTGTGAGAAGATTTCATAATCTTCTTTGCTTAGTTTATCAATCTTCTTAACTTCTTTATGTTTTCCATGTAAAGATATGACCATCATTTGCTCAAAACCAGTAGAAGCAAAATTCTGATCCAAAAAATACTGAATGTATTCCTCATTCTTTTTGGATAAAACAATGTCTAACGCATAACCAGGATACTCTTCCTTAATATAAGCAAAGGTTTGATCCAAAACTTTATCTACTTCTCCATCAATACAAAGGGAGACTATTTGTATGTAAGATTCATCGTTCACCAACATGCACTCGATATAGCCAATCGACTCATCCTCTTCCACGCGTAAGAGCAAACCACCTTTATCTAAACGATTGTTTAAACGACTTTTTATAGCGCGGGAATCTTTTTCCATATACCGAATCTCTTTTGCTCCATGGTTGTATTTCTCAATAAAAGCAACCATCTCTTCAAGCGTCAAAGCATCTACAAGTCTGATCACCCAATCAACTGCCTAGGATCGGTTGTCTTCAACTGTCTAAAAAGCCCCTGATAAAAGGCAAGCTGTCTATCCAAGCTTTCTTGCCATAACTCATTGGATGTTTTGGTTTTAAAGATATACTTCTTGGCACTCTTTAATCCATCTACCTTCTTCTGCACAAAGGCCATTTGCTTATCTACATCCATCTTATCCAAATTTGCATATAAAAGTCCTTCATAAAGCCTGTAATAATCAAATCGATCAATGTTGTCTGCTTCTCCAATAAGTTCTGAAAGCAAGGTGCGCTTTCCTTCATACCCTGCTTCATCGTCTACATGAATGGCTATGCCATATAAAAGTTCTTCTTTCACCTGTTCATCAAGGTCTAAACGCTCAACAAAGTCACGGACGATCTCCACAGAACGTCTACCATGGTTGCGTCTTTCCTCATTCGTTTTCATCTCTTCAATGTAACTCACATCATGAAGCAAAGCTCCTATCACTGCGCCTTCTACATGTAAACCTTCCTTTAATGCTACATCTTTCGCAATACTAGCGACACGGTATGTATGCTCTAATCGATAACGTTTTTGATCTTCTTTATCCTTCAAATAAGGACTATTTTCAAATAAATTTTGTAAGTATTTAATTGTTTTTTCTATGTTGTTCATCTTCTAACCCCCTATAAAAATTATAGCACGCTTGCATAAAAAAAACATCCTTCTTTCGAAAGATGTTCTTACTCTTACTTCAATACATACGTATCTATAGCTTCTTTAAATCCATGTTCACAGTTTGTCTTTGTATGAAGTTTGGCATGCTTTTTTAACAAAGTCGATGCATTCCCCATTGCTACACCTTTGCCTGCTGCTTGAATCATAGAAAGATCGTTTTCTTGGTCACCAATGGTAAACATATCCTTCAGCGTAACACTAGTATATTCTTCTAAGTACTTCAAACCTAGACCCTTGCTTGCGTCTTTTGACCCTATGTTCAAAAATCCACTCGCAGAAATGACCACATCAATGGTAGAAAAAGTCTTAGAAAAACGGTAAATCTTTTCCATTTTATCCTCGTCGAACTCCACCACAAGAAGTTTTAAAATATCTTCACTCGCAACTTTTTGCATATCTTCTCTTGAGGTCACTTTGATTGGTATTTTTCCTGCTTCATCAAAGACCGCATCCACCATATGTTCCGTTAAGTATATGCCTTCATCCGTCGTCAACATATATTCACAACGTTCTTCTTCCATATAGTCTAGGAGTTTTTGTAAGGTCTTCTTCTCAATCGTTTTTGCTTCTAGAGTTTTCATTGTTTTTGGATCAACAATTTGTGCCCCATTATTACACAAGACAGGTAAATCTAAGTCCAACTGCTTCAAGATGTATTCGGCTGAACGTTTGTGTCTACCGGTCGCTACGGTAAAAGCAATCCCTTTTTCTTTTAACTTTTTAATCGCTTGCAGGTTTTCCTTACTTACTTGATGGTTACAAAGCAATGTACCATCCAAATCTGATACCACTAATTTTGTCATGTTTATCACCATCTTTATTATACTAAAACAAAAAAATAACGCATCCATTATACAAATGAATGCGTTTTATCCTTATTATGCAGATTCTCTTGCAGGTCTTAAGCCAGGTTGTACTTTTTTATGAATCGGTAACTCTTCTTCTACTTCTTCTTCCTTAATATCCTTAATAAGCATCGCGACAATCAATCCAGCAACCGCTGTTCCCATCGCAATCATAAAGGTTTGGTTGTAAGAGGTACTAAAACGCTTGATGATTGGTCCAAGCAAAGCCGCAACTCCATAAGCTTGGAAAATGAAACTATAGTTTGCACTAAAGAACTTTCCACCAAACAAACGTCCGACCATGGTTGGCACCAAACTCAAGAAGGCCCCATACCCTAAAGTGATTCCTAAAATTGTGAGTAAGAAGAATGGGTAAGATAATGGAACAAAGGCTAAAATAGCTAAGGATAAAATGGTGACCAAATACATTGTACGGTAAACATTTAAGGCACCTAGTTTATCTGCTAAGAAGCCAGAAGCTAAACGTCCAGCCGCATTAAAGATAGCGATAAAAGCAACAACACCCGCCGCTTTTTCATAAGACAAACCAACGAAATCTGTTCCGATATCTTTGGCTAAACCAATGACCAATAGTCCAGGCATTAAGGCAAAGAAGTCGCTAAATAGTAACTTATAAAAGTTCGATGTTTTTAACATGTCTTTTGTTTTATGATCCCAGTTTTGTACCGTTGGCTTTTTCTTCATTTTGATTTCCCCTTCAGGAACATCCATCAACAAAGCTCCACCAATTGTCATAACTGCATAAATACCCGCTAACGTTAAGAATACACTAGAAACTAAATCCGTTGTATAAGCCGCATCCCCAATATTAAACATATTCCCAATGACGGTCTTAAAGACAAATCCACCAGCAGCGAATGACGCAGTCGCTAAACCAGTGACAAGTCCTTTTTTACTTGGGAACCATTTGACCAAGGTTGAAAGTGGACACACATAGACAAATCCTACCCCCGCTCCTGCTAGTACACCATAAGTAATATAAAGCATACCCGGTGAAGTTGCAAAAGAAGACAGTAAAATCCCACTTGTATAAAGGAATCCACCCATTAAAGTCGTCAATCTCGGTCCAATCTTTAACTGTATACGACCAGACAACATAGTTGATAGTGCAAAAAACACCAAACTAATAGAATAGGTTGTCACAACCGTATCCTTTTCTACACCAAACGCTTCTGCTATTGGCTCATTAAAAAGGCTCCATGCATATAGAGCACCAATTGCTACTTGCACCATAATTGCCGCAAGTGTGACAATCCATTTGTTTCGTATTCGATAAGAAAATACATTCTTTAAAGTATTCATTTTCTTCACTCCTTATTTTTCACGCATGTATCATTATAGGGATTTGTGTAAGCATTTTCAAATATTTTCTAAGAAAAAACCAACTTTTCTAAATAGTGACTGACCAGTCAGTTCTTATTTAGAAAAAAAGAAAACCATTGATGTATGGTTTTCTATCTTCTATTTCTTTTTGCCTCATACAGTTTAATGGTTGCCTCATGTTGCAAATCTGCATAGGACTTATTGTGTTTTCCTAAGATGGCAATACCTGCAGTAATAGAAACCTTTAACTCCTCTGCAACATCTGAATAATCAATGCCTACAACACGATTTAAAATCTTTGTTGTGAGGTTAGATACTTGAATGGCCTTGCATTTGGCAATCACCGTAAACTCATCTCCACCTTTTCTTTGCATCAAGGTCTCATAAGAACTTTCTTGTAAGACTTGCACAATCTCATCTTGGGTTCTTTTTAAGACCACATCTCCTACCTCATAACCATGTGTTTGATTGACCTGGTGGAAGTGATCTAAATCCATCTGAATAACACAAAGAGGACTTCCTTCTTTTCTTGCTTGATGGAAGGCTCTTTCTGCTTGTTCCACAAACTCCCCACGTCCATAAGTTCCTGTAAACAACGTACTTTCTGACAATCGAATCAACTCCTTTAATGGTATTTGCTCATCATTTTCTTCTAAGATACTTTTCATCTTATCCAATTTAAATAGACGAGCGGACGTTGCATCGATGTCTTGGTTCGCTTGTTTTCTCTTAAAAACGATAAAATCCAATAAAGACTTTTCATCATACTCTTCTTTTAAAACCTTCTTAATTTCCGATAAAGAAAACCCTAAATCTTTCATAAAGAGTACAATCTTCAAGTCCAAAGATTGATCATCTTTGTAATATCGATACCCTGTTTCTTCATCTACACTAGCAGGATTGATCAAGTCCATCTTCTCATAATGATGCAAGGTTTTTACCGTCACATCGTTTTCTTTGGCAAACTGTCCAATTGTTTTCATCAACGCACCTCCTAAGTTGATTCTATAGTCTCCTCTAAGGGAAGAGTCAAGTACTTATCCTAATTTTTTAAAATAATTCATCAAGTAGCAAGTAATACTTATACTTCTCTTGATCAAAGCTAAGACCTAAATGCTCCATCAGTAAAGCAATGTAGTTTTCCTGAAAATCTTCCCCTAAGTTGTAGCGTAAACTCCGAATACAAAGCGCAATATCTTGCCATGGATCACTTACACCAGCTCGTCCTAAATCGATGTATCCAGTGAGTCTCCCATCTTCAAAAAAGAAGTTCGGCAAACAAAAATCTCCATGACTAAACACACGTTCTTCTTTCGGTTTATGTTTTTTTAAATACCTTAGTACATCAGAAAAACTATTGAGACCTATTCTTGTCCAAAGATCATAGTCGACATCATCCAAATCAACTAGACCATTTTTGATATGCTCCTCAGCAAGTCGCAACTTATGATCCAAACTTTGCATACTCGGGCAAGTATCAATATCTACATCCCATAAGGTTTTCAATGCCTGAGCAATAAGTTTAATTGCTTCAACAGGATTCGATAAAAGTTCTTTTTCATAAGCCATAACACCTGGCAACTTTTCCATTAAAAGGTAGTTAAACTTCCCCTTCTTTTCAAAACTTATGAGTTTAGGTACTGTTAATTTACCTTGTAACCAATCAAGCATTCTGTACTCATTGTTTGATTCTTCACTTTCTTCTTCAATTTTTAAGACCATACTTTGATAAACCAAGACCTTACTCCTAGTCATACCAACGGTGTTTTCTTCAAAGACTTCTTCCGTAACAAACTTCTTAATTCTTTTTGGAAATGCATAAAGATTTTGACAAGTCATCTTGTAATCTTCAGAATCTTCATCCACTATTATGCATCCACATGTTTGATAAAAACGAATGGCTTCTTTTCTATCTTTCGCAACGTGTAAATAGACTTGATCATACTCCTGAAAATGGAGGAAAACTTTGTCCATTAGTTTGCCCGCTATTCCTTGTTTTCGGTATGGTTTCTTGACCCCTAACACCGATATATAAGGCACACACTTACGCAAAAAAGAAACAACAAACCCTAATAACTCATCACCTTCCTTGGCAACAAAGGTAGAGTCTTCCTCAAACTCGTCCATCTTATACCAGTCCTTATCCCAAGCCTTATCCTCAAAACAAGCTCCATAAAGTGATGGTATATGTTTATAATCTTTTTTCTTACATCGTTCAATCACCATAGATGTCCACCTCACGTTCTACGCTTATTTTACCACAATTTTAGTAAACAAAAAACGGTTGAATTTGTTCAACCGCTTCTTTCCTATAAATCAGATAACTTGCTAGGTTTTGCATAGTAATAACCTTGATGATTCTTACATCCAATCGATCGCAAGAATTCTGCTTGCTCTTTGGTCTCTACACCTTCACATATGACATCAATTTGCAACTTATTTGCTAAATGCACAATCCCTTCTGTAATACGAATCGATTGTTGATTCGGATAATCGCGAATAAAGGATTGATCAATCATATAAATAATCCAATTTCCCCAAGATGCAATATAGGTCTTTTCCGTTTTATATTTTTGTTTTCTTAGAGTATGCTTATCCTATATCTTTTTAAAAAACAACACGAATTCAGTTTATTTGTAATATTTCTATTTTATTTAGAAAGTTAGTATAATAAACTTGACAATATGTAAAATAAAGTTTACAATCAAATCATCAAATAAGAGAGGTGATTTTATGGCTTACCAAATCAAACAAAGTATTCAACGAATGCTTACTATGTCCATTGGCCTTATTGGTTATGGACTATATGTACTAAACAACACACAAGCAAACAACTTCATGGTAAAAGACTTTGGTCTTTATATCTTACTCATTGTACCTATCTTAATTGTCTTAGAAATTTTAGGGAAAATTCTTTTTGATATCCTTAACAAAACAGAAGAAAAAAAGGAAGCACCAAAAGAAATGGATGAATTTGACCGAATCATTGAATACAAATCAGTTCGCAACTTCGCTTTTACTTTCTTATTTGGTCTCTTTTTATCTTTTCTCTTTATGCTTATACTTAATACTCTTTATGTACCCTTCCTAATACTCTTCTGTACCTTCTTCTTCTCTGGTTATGTCTTACAGGTATCTTACATAATCTATTACACAAACGGGGTGTAAGGATGGCAAAAAAACAAAGCAGTATCCAAAACAACATCAAAACATTGCGTTTCTTACATGATGAAATGTCCCAAGCAACCTTAAGTGATTTAGTAGGTGTCTCTAGACAAACCATTGTATCTATTGAAAAAGGAAATTATACTCCTTCCTTAGATTTGGCCTTTAAAATCTGTAAAGTTTTTGACAAAAAAATGGAAGAAGTCTTCTTCCAAGAATAGAGGAACTAATGAACATAGAAAAGATTAGTCTAAAAGCAGGTATCTTATACCTTGTCTTAGTAATCCCTGGTATTTTAGCATTCTTACTTATCCCTGACATCATCCTTTCGAAAGATGACCCCAACTCCTACATCAAAGATAATCGCTTATTAATTTTCGCTTGGATTGGGCTTGACCTTGTCATCATCACCATCGAAATATACTTAACTATCTACTTAAAGAAACTCTTCGATCGAAAAAACCAAACACTAAGTATGGTCGCATTCGTGACTAGATGGATGGTGATTGTAGTAATGTTTGTCAATGTATTCTTCTTAGTTTCTCTCCTACTAGGAGACCTAAGCACCGCAAGCGACTATGTCAACTTACACTTAGACGGAACCTATGTTTGGCAAGTATTCTTTAGTGTCCATGTATTTGCATTAGGCTACATGGTGAAGAGATATCTAAACACAAATTGGCAATACCTTGGTTACATCCTAATGTTAGGAGCACTTGGTTACTTCCTTGATACCATTCAATACTTCTTTATCACAGACAACCAAATATTTTCTAGCATTGTATCGTTTTTATTAGTATTCGTTACCTTAGGAGAAATTGGTATGGCTTTTGCACTTATAAGGAAAAAAGTGTTATAAAAAAGGTGGGCGACCACCTTTTTTATATTGAACTCTCTAAAAACTTCACATAATCTTTAACTGTTTCCTTTACATACTCCGCTCTATGATCAATCAAAGGAAAGAGTTCATCTTCTTTTTCTGTCACTGCGCCTTCGTTTTCTAAGCCAAAACAGAGTCCATAAGAATAGGTATGATTCGTTAAAAACTCTAACCCTAAACCTTGAAAGACACTCGTGATTGGCTTAGCAACCATTTGTTCATAGTGCTGTCGAACAGGCTTACTATCGACCATTCCACCATGAACAATTAAGCCAATCTTCTTTTGCTTATACTCTTCACTGAGTGGATTTTTTGCGAGGTGACTTGTTACCAATAGTTGATTCAACTTTTCTAAAACAATGTTAAGGCTTGATGGAATCGGCGAATAATACGGAACAATTGGAAGAAACAAATCTGTATTCTTAAGTTCTTCTAAAAGCATATTAAAACTCTTATCATTCACACATCTATGACTTTTACTACAGTCACCACAAAGTGTGCATGGAGATAGACTATAATCCGATAGGTATACAGTATCCACCTCATTAACCATTTCATTAGCAGCCATTAAGTTTTTCATCACCGATGCAATCTTTCCAGAATTGCTTTGATGACTACGACGTTTGTTTTGTGAACAGGAAATTAACGTTACATTCATTTTATTGCTCCTCTCTTATGTTATGTATATTTATTAGATCTAGATTCCTCAAATTCTTAGAACTTAAGCCATACAAACTGATGAGGATTCCAAAGACAGATGTCAGCAAGAACATAAAGGCCATTCCACTACCATACCCTTGTTCTACCAAAGGATGAAAAATACGAGTAAATGGACTTGTCCTCATGAACATAGGTTCAAACAAATACTCAGCTAATACTCCACCAAGTAGATATCCAATCGGTAGACTGATGAGATTAATCATATACTTTAAGGCAAAAATTCGACCATGCAAACTTTTTTCTATCACATTTTGCCAGATATTTGTTTCAGTTGCCATAATAAAGACCACACATATGGACGTAAGAGTCGCTCCTATATACCAGGCAATATATGTATCTACGACCGCAAACACAAGATCACCCACAAGATAACTTAACATGACCGCAACAAACAAGAGAGGTATCTTCATTTTTGGAACAGGTAGTAAAAAAACCAAGATACTCCCTAAGACTCCACCTAATCCCAAAAAGAACTCGACCCAGCCAAAAATCAACTCACTATCTGTTTTTGCTAAAACGAAAATAGGCAATATTCCAAAATAGGTGATACCACTGAGTAAGTTGATAAAGACAAAGGTATACATTAAATTTATAAGACCTGGCCTTTTCTTAATTTGTTCAAATGTTTCTTTAAAAGAACGAAGGTAGGACATTCTTGTCTTACTGGTTTCATCCATAACAACATAGGGAAACTTCACGATGACTAAGGCGAAGATTCCTAAAATAAAGGTTGAGAAATCAATCAAAAAAATCGCCTTCATCCCTAAGAATGCATACACAAAGCCAGCGAAAACAGGTGCCAACAACCTAGATGCGTATGAAGAGAAACTACGCATAGAGTTAGCCTTATTGTAATTCTTTTTATCAACAAAATTCGCTATTGAAGCAGTATAAGCAGGAACTTGAAAAGCTTCAGCTGAACCACTTATTACCTGACATACTAACACGATGAGAAAAGGAAGACCCCCACTTACAAAGAAGAAGAACATCAACATCGTACATAAACCAGCAACCGAATCACTTAGAATCATAATCTTCTTTTTCGAGTGGGCATCAATGATTGGACCTGCAAAAAAACTCGCAATAATAAAGGGGATTAGATTCACAACTGTTACAAGAACAGTAGACAGAGGAGACTGTGTTTCTTGAAAGACATACACAATCAAAGCAAACCTTGTCATACTTGTCCCAATAATGGACACTAGTTGTCCAGCCCATATAATCGAAAACTTTTTCATCTTAACGGCACCTACTATTTACAAGAAAATCTTGCACTCTTTTGATATTACCTAGAAAATCGTCTTTTTGATCAAAATAGGGTAGATTATACTTTTTGCATAAGTCTTTCAACTCTTTTGAATAACCCACCATATTACGAACATGCGTCTCAATAAATGCATCATCTTCTTGTAATAACCAATCATGATTACTTGTAGAATAGTTTTTACAGTCGTTCACCTTAACTGTAATATCTATTGAATCATAGCCCATGAAGACAACCTTTATATCTTTTGGGTATTCTAACAGTAGTTCCGCTATCTTATTTGGCAAAAAAGCTTCCCCTTCTAGGACATAATCTTTTTCAGAATGAATCAAGGTCACAATAAAGTGCTTTAAAAATCCCCACAACTTTTCCGCTAGCTCACCTGGCCACATTTTATCATGTAAGTCAACTTCTTTTACACCATGCATGAAGGCCATCATAACGGCATCTGTAGAAAGGTAAGGCAACTTGTGTTGTTCAAGCAACTCTTTTGCTACTTTGGTTTTTCCACTTCTTGATACACCGCTGACTATATAAATCATTTATCTTCACCAAAAGGAAAATACAATTGATCAAAATCAATCGCACGACCGATTTCTTTTTCTTCATTGAACAGTGGATGAACAATATATCGACCACGTATTTTATCTAAGTATCCAACTTCTAATTCTAGGGCCATAAAAGCAGGAAACTGCTTACCATCTTCCGTTTTCAACCCATAAGTACTCGCTTCCTTAAACCCAAAACGTGGATAATAAGAAGGGTGTCCAAAGAGTAAGATCGCTTTGTATCCCAGTGCGCTAGCTTTCTTCAAGGTCTCCTCTAAAAGTTTTGTACCAATACCTTGCTTTTGCTTGTCTTTTCTCACAGTAAGTGGACCTAAAGTAAGCACCGGATGTTTTTGATCATCAGGATCTAAAATATAGGATCCTTCTGAACACATCACATGTCCAACAATCTCACCAGCATCTTCCATAACCAAACTCAACTCTTCAACCATGATCCTTCTTCTTGCCTTATGAACCATGTAGTGTTCTAAAGCCCCAAGGCCAAGTTTTTTTAAGCGTTCTTCCGACCAAAATGTTTGTCTTGTCATCTTCAATACATCAAAATAATCTTTTGCTTCTTCCGTTCGTATTTGCATACATATTACCTCTTTTCATTGTTCTACACCTATACTAGCAAAGAATCATAAGAATACCCACTAACCATGGTTAGGTAAATGGTTAGGTTCTTGTAGTTTTCACAAAACCATGCTAGGATGGAAGAAACAATGTCTCATATAAAGGATACCGTATGGAAAAAGAGAATGCAAGATACCTTTATCAACTATCCGCTTCAAAATCCTATCTAGAACTGTGCGCCATGGAAATGCGCGCTATTTTTCATGACGAGATCAAGAGCAAATACCACCTCACCAACCAACTAGTCATGGTAGATCGAAGCCCTTTTCTGAAAGCACGCATTGATATCTTGTATATGAGTGATTCTTTTGATCAAATGCATAAGCAAATTCTAAGTGATCATTTACAGTATGACAAATACAAGATTCACTATATAAAGTTTGATGACATCCCATATCAAGACCGTCTTAAGCATATGCGCACGCTTGGCTTTGCGATTACGGGGGACTATGCAATGCGTGAGGCAAAAGTGCAGTTCGCATTAACAAAGTTAAACAACTCTTGGATATTTGGTCTTTACCATAAAAGTAAACAGTCGCATATTTACCGAAAACATAAACCCCATCAATACTCAAATGCCCTTGAAACAACACTTGCCAAGGCACTCATCAACATCGCAATCAACAATGATTTTTCAAGGACAATCATTGATCCCTGCGCTGGTGTTGGAACCGTGGTGATTGAAGGACGATTCTTAGGAGTCGACATTAAGGGATACGAACTGAGTCCATTAGTTAAAATCAACGCCAACAAAAACTTAGAACATTTCGGGTTTTCAGCTGATATCGAGAAAGTAGATATGTTGACTACAAGAAAACACTTTGATGTCGCTATCCTGGACTTACCATATGGGCAATTTTCTTTCATCAGTGAAGAAGAGCAAATACAAATATTAAAGCATACAAAAGCAATTGCGAGTAAAGTGGTTCTCGTAACAATGAACAATATGAACGATTTGTTGATTGATTTAGACTATAAAATTATCGACCAATGCCAGATAAAAAAATCCAATTCATTCTCACGCTATGTGACTCTTTTATTGGCAAATTAACCATTGTAATAGAGGGGGAATATTGGTATAATTTATTGTTACTTATAAGGAGGTTATCATGCTAGAAGTAAACAATGTAGAACTAAAATATGGCGACTTTACTGCCGTAAAAAATTTGTCATTCTCTATTGCTCCAGGAGAAATCTTTGGTTTGTTAGGTACAAATGGAGCTGGAAAAACAACAACTTTCCGTGTTATTATGGGACTTCTTTCCCCATCAAAAGGTGATGTTTTATACTTTGGTAAACACGTTGGCTACCACAATGTAGATGAAATCGGTTATATGATTGAAGAACGTTCCTTACTCACAAAACTAACGGTCAAAGAACTTCTACTCTTCTTTGGTCAGTTAAAAAGCATGCCAAAAGATCTAATTATAAAGCGACTAGATCATTGGTTATCTTATTTTGGTATCACCGAATATAAGGACAAAAAAGTGAAAGAACTATCCAAAGGAAATCAACAGAAAATTCAATTCATATCGGCGATTATTAATGATCCAAAACTCTTAATTCTTGATGAACCTTTTAGTGGACTTGACCCAATTAACATGACCCAGTTCATTGAAGCTATTCGCCTTTTTCAAGAACAAGGGAAGATGATTGTCTTCTCTTCTCATCAACTTGATCATGTCGAATCTTTTTGTGAAAAGATTGTGGTCTTAGAAAAGGGAGAAGTCATCATTAAAGGAGACATCAAACAGGTGAAAAACGACTTCGAAAAACTTTCCATCAATATCGATGCGGATGTAGATCTAGATACCTTACAAACTCTCCCTGGAGTGTACAAAGTCATCAAAAACTCCGATAAGATTATTGTAAAAATTGAGTCCGACAAGTATATAGATACCTTATTTGATTACGTGAAATCATGCAAAAACGTAAGATTGTTTGAAGTAGAACAAGCAAGTCTTAGCGAAATCTTTGTCGCAAAGGTAGGTGGTTCTCGTGAAAAAGTTTAAATTTTTAGTAGGATTCGGATTAAAAAAACGCGTCTTCAAAAAAGCCTTTGTTATTTCCAATATCATCATTGGGTTGGTCATTATCGCGCTCATAAACTTACCAAGTATCATCGCAATCTTCCAAGATGATGAAAATGAAATCATCGAAGTAAACACGATTATAATGAACAACACAGATGATACCGATTATCCATTAGAAGAACAATTACTCCAAACAATGAATGGGATATATGAAGGGTATTCTTTTATCGAAACAGATAACGCAATTGAGAACCCTGAGGAATTTTGGGACCAATCTGAGGTCAATGTTTACATCGAGTTCTCAGGTGATTTAAAGCAACCGAACGTAGAAATTTATGCACACGATCAAAGCATTGGAAACATGTTGACCCAATCGATTCAACTTGTCCTATATGATTACCAGGATATTGGATACGCATCTTACGATATTAAGACACCACCATCAAACGGGGAAAACCCTGGTTTATCAGAAGCAGACCAATCGTTCTTAGATGGAATAGGAAGCCTTCTATTCATCCCTGTCTTCTTCCTGGTGATTATGGCTACACAGTTTCTTGGTGTTGATATCATCGAAGAAAAATCAAGTAAGGCAATCGAAACCATTATTGCTTCTGTTCCAGCGAAAGTACATTTCCTATCTAAAATCGCCGCAAGCATTACGTTTTTACTTATTCAAAGCAGTGTACTCCTATCGTTTGGTTTACTCGCCTTACTAGTCAGTAGATTGTTTGCCGCATCAGATTCTTTTGAAGGGTTAAACTTACTGTCAGAACTTGCAAGTCGTATACCAAACTGGCCAAGCATACTAACGATATCTTTACTCTTTATGTTCTTTGGTGCACTTCTCTTCTTAGTCTTAGCCGCATTGCTCGCATCTATTTCAACTACACAAGAAGATTATCAACAATTTCAAGCACCACTTATTTTCTTAATTCTTGGTGGATATTACATGACCATTTTCTTACCACTACTGGATGCCAATGGAATACTTCAAATATTCTCATACATTCCATTCTTCTCGACCATGGTCGCACCAATGGCCTATATTAGAGGGGCAATCACACTTGTAGAGGCTATTATTAGTCTTGGTATTACTATTGGATTTGTCGTTTTATTTATCTATTACATCTCTCCAGTATATCGAGTCGCTATCCTATCGTATGATGAAACAAAATTCTTTAAACGAATCAAGTTTTATTTCAAAAAAGCCTTCACGAAAGAATAAGAAAAGACCAAAAACTAGTCACTAGTTTTTGGTCTTATTTTTATTCACTTTTATAAGCATCCATAATAATTTGATATAATGCTACAATATCTTCTTTAGGCTCACTTACATAGTTCAAGATACTATGCAAATCCTCTCCAATGTAATACTTAATGTGGGTTGTTTCAGGAAATAAATCCAGTACAAGACGTTCATTATTTTCACTAGTTAAGGTCAACACAAGAGGTGTAGGACCTAACAAGCTTGAACACATATTTTCTTCACCAACCTTGCAAACTTCTTTACTTCCTAGCTCTGCTGATAAAATACGAACAAGGTTCTCATTTAGTTCTTCTTTTTGGACATCGATTCGTACTTTTTCATCCCACTGCCCACTTTCTGTAATTTCACCTTGAAACTCCAGTAAGACAACACTTTCCAATGAAAAATCGTTTAAAGATAGTCCAAACTCTTCAAGCAAGTTTGCATTACTAGTAAAGAATCCATGCTCTAGTTGGGCAAGTTCTTCTCTTGAAACATCATTATCTTGCACATAGGATATCAGACTTATATACTGCCCATCTACTTTAATCACATAACTTTTGGGACACATATTGATAAAGTGAAAGGTCGTATCCTCACTAATCATCACTCCCATACTATACCACTCAGCGCAAATTTCTTGCTTTGAATCGTACAAATAGATTTGATGCCCATTGATGGTGTAAGGTGTTTCTTCATATTGACTACTGCATGCACTAAGCACAAACAAAAACACAAGTATAGTAAAGCCCATCATTACTCTTTTCATGATTTACCCCCTTTTGATTCATTATAGCATTCTCTTCAAACAAAACCTATCAAATTTCATCACTTACAAAAATACCCTAGCACCCTACTTGAATGACCCTCTATTAGGTCTTATAATAAAGGTAGAACCTAAAAGGAGAAGTGATTATGAAAAAAATAGCAATGCTTATTGAAAATCTCTATGACGAGAAAGAATTCATCTTCCCTTATTACCGCTTACTCGAAGAAGGATATCAAGTTGATGTTCTTGGTAGTAAAGCGAATACAACATACAAGGGAAAACACGGTTTGCCCTTTCAAAGTGATTTAGCGACTAGTGAGGCAAACCCAAGTGATTATGATGCTTTGGTTATTCCAGGTGGGTTTTCACCAGACTATATGCGAAGAGTTGAAGCAACCAAAACCTTCACAAATGAAATGAATAAACAAGGAAAAATAATCGCCGCTATTTGTCATGCCCCTTGGTTACTAATCTCAAGTTTGGATTTAAGCAAGCATACACTAACTGGTTATCATTCTTTAAAAACCGATATTGAAAATGCAAAAGCAAGGTATGTTGATCAAGAGGTTGTAGTAAGTGAAAACATCATTACTTCAAGAAATCCAAACGATTTACCTATCTATGTCAAAACCATTATTAAAACCTTAGAAGGATAAACAAAAGACCACCAGTAACATGGTGGTCTTTTTCTCAATCAATCAATTTTATGAAGGTATGAATCGTGTCGTTATTGCTACTAGCGTATTCTCCCTTTAGGTACCCAAACTTTTGCCCTGCATTCCTACTTACATCTACTACTTCATCGATGTGATCCATATCTGCAAACTTTGCCATCTCTTTTTTTCCATACTCTTTTGCTTCTTTCTTAGAACTTGCGATGACAAAATGATGAGCGTGTAACTCACTAAGTTCTTTCTTACTATATCCTCCATAAACAATCAAGTATAGAGATTCCTTACCAGCTACTTCCAAATCTATTTTGTACCCATCTATCTCTTGAATCACGGTATAACTATCGACATGCAAAGAAGTACCATACCAACGATTTTTTAATACTTCATAGGTATCTTCTAGATTATCTGCGATGACAAACTGCAGGTCATGCACTTCGATGTTGGCACCTTGAATGCTTCCTCCTAGTCCAATCATAAATAACTTGTTCATTACTTATCCACCTCTTCTTTAAATATGTAAAGAACCTTTTCTTCTTCCATTTCGCTAGCAAACTTTTGGTAAAGTTTGTTGGCCGCAATATTTTCCTTATCTGTGATTAGAAAGGTATTTCTTACTTGATTTTCTCTTGCGTAAGTAAGAAATGTATCGATTAATAAACTACCATATCCTTTTTGCTTATATCCTTCCAATACATCCACTTAGTGAATGTATAGAATCGGTGCATCATCCATACGTTCTAAGAGATACCCCCAGGCAAAAGCGACAACCATTTCTCCTTCTAATACAGCATAAGCAAGATTGTTTGGATTACTCATAAACTCTTTAAACAAAGTCTCATCAATCGTAAAAGCACGAATTTTGTTGATAGATGCTTGGTGTTTTAGGGAATCTTTATTGATTCTACAGATCTTCATTTTATTCATCTGCCAAGGCTAACCCAATAGACAACATCAAATCATTTACCTGTTTTTTCAAACGTTTGCGGTTCGTTTGAAAACCACTCCATCCTTCTTGTTTAACCAAGTCTGAAAAGTACAAGAGTTGTGAAAAGGCAATGTTGCGATACCTAGCGACTGCGCAAAGTCCTGCACACTCCATTTCTACCGCAACAGCCCCTTCTTTTTTTCTAAGTTCCAATCTTGTTTTGGTCTCTCGATAAAAGGCATCAGTAGTCCATGTAGTTCCAAATTCATAAAGTATTCCTCTTTTGTCCAACTCTTTTTTTACGGTCGCATTAAAAGAGGAACTCGTCTTTGCATAAAGAGAAGGTTCCAAGTAATGATAACTAAGTCCTTCATCCCGAATCGCTTTTTCTACCAGCAAAAATTTTTTCGGATCAAAATCTCCGATTAACCCACTTGACCCACAAGCAATTACACGGGTAATACCTAGGGCAATCAGTTCTTCTAAAAGACCACCTGCTGCTGCACTACCTAGTGGCGCGTAAGCTAAGACAATCTTTTCTTTATAAATGTATTGTGGAAGTTTGTATGAAGCTCCTACAAAGGTAAACAATGGTCGACAATCTTTTAATACTTCTTCATCTGGTGATGGATCAAAGACCATCACTGCTAGGTCTATCTCTTTTGGTAACGCTGCGCTCTCTTCTATAATAATACTCGGTTTAATGAGTCCTTCTTCCTGTAAACCTCTTGTCTCTAATATTGGTATCTTCATCTTCTACCACCTTTCGGTTTTCCCAAGGATTTTATTCACATCGATCCTTTTCTTTATAGACCAACTTAAAGTCTTCAAAAACCACTGGCATATCCTCATCAAACTCATAGCCAGAGGCTTGCCCATCAATTTGATAATACCTTATATGTTTTTCTCTCCAAGAGGCCAAATCTTCATCTTCCCCTTCCCGTTTGACCACATCAAAGGTCAACTCTTTAAAGGGAACAATCGATATCTTTCTTGTTTGAATCACTCCATAAGGGTCCCCCGCAAAATTGGTGACAATTGAGTAGTCTCCAACCTTTGGCATTTCTTCTCCCGTACTCTGGTAGTGATACAAACTTGACGCAGTTGCCTCTTTCTTTCCTTCCAACACTAAGTTGCATAAGTCACGTGCACTCTCTTTTGTAGTGTCAAAATAAAAGGCTTCTAAAAATCTAGTATTCGCAGGTAAATTGCTTTTCTGTAAAAACCTTTGCCAAAATGCTTGGACTTTATTCTCCATCATAACCTCCTATGCAAACCAATCAATGATTGTATGTAAATCCTTGGTCACATACAAATCTTCTGTTTTAGGAACCACTAAGTTCCCACGATTGATCCCTACAACTTTTGCTCCACTGTCTAAGCCAGCACGTATTCCCGAAAGAGAATCTTCAATAATGATGGTTTCTTTTGGTGACACACTGAGTCTTTTCATCGCATACTCATAAATATCTGGGTGCGGTTTGTTTCGTAGATGTAAATCCTTTGTACCAGAGACAATCAATTGAAACTTCTTAGTCATATTGATCTCTTCTATCACAAATGCGGCATTAGAAGATGCACTCACAACGGCTAATATGAATCCTTTCTTACTCAAATGTTTGATCAAATCAATGGTATCTTGGTATACAGAAATATGTTCTTTTAATAAGGTTTTTGATCTCTTATTTTTCTCATAAGACAACTGATCAATTTCCTTTTTCGATTTTGGTCCTAACAAGGATGTAATCGCTTCTTCATGACTTCTAGATTGTAAATGTGTAATATAGGTTTTCTCATCTAGATCTACACCTTGTTCCTTCATCAACTCTTTCCAGACTAGAAAGTGCAAGTGATCTGTATCTGTGATGACACCATCCATATCAAATAACACTGCTTTGTAACGCATAAACTCACCTCATATCCTATTTATTATAGCAAGTTTCTATAAAAAAAGCACGAAAACTCGTGCTTATTTATAATCTTTTAAATAACCATATTAGGAGTACTGCGCCCCCTAGGGCTATGGCAAAACTCTCTATCGAAAACCCAGTAATTGTACCAATTCCAAAGAAGGATGCAATCCATCCACCTAAAAACGAACCAAGCAAACCAACAACGATGTTACGAATGAGTCCTCTTCTTCTTGTATGCATCAAGATACTAGCGACCCATCCAACTAAGGCACCAAAAATAATCCATCCAATAATACCCATAAAATTCCTCCTTTATGTCTTCTAATTTCATTATAGCACACCAAGAAATGAACCCAAATAAAAAACATAGAAAAACTATTCTATGTTTTTTTTCGTGAATATTCTTTTGTTGCTTTGGTTGAAAACTGGCTGGACTGCTTTTCTTTTTGACGTTTCATTTTTAAGAACTTTGCCGCATTTTTCTCATCTTTATACTCTGCGGTCTCATGTTCTTTTTCTTTGGATTTGTATTTTTTAATTTTGATTCTATTGGACACTCGGTCATCTCCTTATTTGATAGTTAGATTATACCATCGGGTGATAAGTTTGGCTAGCATTTTTTTCATTATTTGTAACAATCTCGCCCAGCATCTTTCGCCTTGTATAGGTGTCTATCTGCACATTCTATCAAGTCCTTTGAAGACATTTTTTGATTGGGTACAGCACCTGCAACACCGATGCTTACTGTTAGAATATCTCTTGGTGAATTTGGTGCATGTTTCACTTTTTCTTTTCGGATATTCTCTAAGATGTTTGAGGCAACTTCTTGACCACCTTTTTCACCAGTTTCTGGTAAGATGATCATAAACTCTTCTCCCCCATAACGTCCCACGGTATCTAGTGGTCGTTTTACGGTTTCTTTCAGAACCTTTGCGACGGTCTTTAAAGCTTCGTCCCCTTTTTGGTGTCCAAAATGATCGTTGTAGTCTTTAAAGTGATCTAAGTCTAGCATTAAAACCGTAATCGGTTCTTGTTTTCGTTCCGCGCTTTTATAGTACTTTTCAAACGATTCATCTAAGACTCTTCTATTCATGGTTTGTGTTAAATAATCAACAGAGGCTAGTTGTTCAATATGCTTCTGCATTTTTTTGTTCTCTTCATCTAGTAAGGTTAGCTCATTGACTTTTTCTTCTAGTACTTGTTGGGTTCTAATGAACTCCACTAAGATGGACAATTTTTGCTTTAAGATAACTGGCACAATCGGTTTATAGATAATATCAATGGCGCCTGATTGGTATCCTTCTAAATCCATATGATCGGTTTGGTTAGCAGCGGTCACAAAGATGATGGGTATTTTATCGGTTTTTGGATTGTTTCTGATAAAAGTGGCTACTTCGAAGCCATCCATATCCGGCATTTGAATATCAAGCAAGACGATATGAATTGATTGATTGAGTAAAATTTCTAAACATTCTGCCCCAGAAGACGCTTCATATATTTGATAGTCTTCATCTTTTAACATTTGCTTTAAGGCATAAATGTTTTGCTTGATATCATCCACAATTAATAGATGTATTTTTCCCATATTAACTCCTCCAATCTCTTAGCATGTCTGTTAGTTCTTTTAACGGATATGCTTTGCTTATTTGACAAGCTTCCAAGACACTCTTCGGCATAATTGCTACTTGTGCTTCGTCTGGATCGTGGACATAAACTCTGCCACCATAACTTAGGACTTTTTGTGCACCATTTGCTCCATCACTAGAAGATCCACTCAGTATAACAACACGTAAATGCTTATGGTAGGCCCAAGCAGCCGTTTGGAGCAAGACATCAATCGAAGGACGTGAAAACTTAACACGGTCATCTAAGGCATAAGATATGTGAAAATTTTGCTCTACTTGCATATGATAAAGGGGCGGAGCGGCATAGATAAATCCATTGAGTAACTCTACCCCATCTTCCGGATCTACTACGGGTAGGGTCGTCGAATCTCGCAAACTGTTGGCTAAGGAGACCAGACATTGTTCTTTTTGATGAATCAACACAATCACACTGTAATCAATGTCTTTTGATAAGTGGGACAAAAGTTCTCTTACGGCTTCAATCGCACCAGCACTTCCTGCTATAATGAGCAACTTACGCATCTTTAGAGACCTTCTCATAGATTTTGAATCTACTGCTCACTGCCTTGAATTCCCCTAGGTTTTCACGTTTAATACTTTCTTTTAATCCAAGACCTAAGAATCCATCATGTTTTAAGGAAAGATGGAACTTATGGACGACCTTTCTTTGGTTTTCTTCGTTGAAGTAAATGAGTACATTTCGGCAAACAATCAAGTGAAAATCTTTTGGGTAGAGATCGTCTAACAAATTGTGCTTTTTAAAGGTCACACGGTCCAACAAACTTTCATCAAATTTTGCTTGGTTATACTTCACATCATAATAGGTGGAGAAAGACTCTTCTCCCCCTGCCTCGGTGTAGTTATCTGTCCAATCTCGCAAGCGATTTGCTGGGAAAATAGCCCTTTTCGCAAGTTCTAACACATCCTCATTGTTGTCGGTTGCTAGAATCGAGGTACGACTTAAAATACCTTCTTCTTTTAAGATAATCGCCATCGACAGTACTTCTTCTCCACTTGAACAACCGGCATGCCAAATACGAATCGAGGGGTAAGTCTTTAAAATCGGTATAATCTCTTTTTTCAGTTCTTTAAAAAACTCAGGACAGCGAAACATATCGGTTACGTTGATGGAAATATCTTTTAATAGTGCTCTAGCAGCTTGCTCATCATGAATGATTTGATTTGTCAAGGAAGTAATACTTTGCAAGCCCAAAAAACGCATACGATGCTCAATTCTTCTTCTTATATAGGCAGAACGATAGTTGGTGTAATCCACATCATACTTCTGCTTTAGCACAGTCAAAAGTAACGATATTTCAAGTTCTTCATTTGCTTGATCTATCATGGTAACCACACCCTTAGTACAGATAACAATTTGTCTTTATCTAATGGTTTAGACAAGTACTCATTGGCACCAGCTTTGATGCATTTTTCACGGTCTCCACGCATACTTTTTGCGGTTAAGGCAATGATTGGTAAATCTTTCTTGTCTTCTTCATTGCGAATACGTTCCATGGTCTCATACCCATTCATTTCTGGCATCATAATATCCATTAAAACAAGATCGATATCTTCTTCTTTTTTAATTCGATCAATCGCATCTTTTCCGGCGGTGTTGTAGACAACCTTAATATCGTAGGCTTCAAGTAATCCTGTTAAGGCAAAAACATTGCGAATATCGTCATCCACGACCAATATCTTCTTCCCTTGGAAAAGCGTTTTATCGGTCACGACTGAATGTTTGTCCTTTTGACTCATAAATAGTTCAATATCATGTAGTAACCTTCTTGGGGACTGTTCCCCTTTAATGATGATATCCTGGACAAGCTCAGACAACTCTTTTTCTTCCTCAGCTTTAAACTCTTTACCTGTGTAAACAATAATTGGTATATTCTTGTAGGACTTATTCTTTCGGATCTCTTTGACCAAGTCAAACTCTGAAGCATCATTTAGCCCTAAATCAACAACTAAAAGTTGATAATGTGAAGATTTCAAGAAGTTGAGCGCTTCTTTTTTTGTCGCGACTGTATCAATTTCAAATTCGATACTTGTTTTTTGTGTGTTCAAGTATGCCACGACCGCATCTTGATGGGTTTTATTATCTTCAATTAGTAAAATACGAGCAACTCGTTTTGGCATATTTTTTAGTTCTTTGACTAGGTTATTCAGTACTTGATTCGATAGTGGCTTCGCTAAGAAAGGCGCACCTTTAATGTCACTTTTTTCTACTTCTCCGCTAACGATATAACATGTGCAATCTGTTACTCTTGGATTGTCCTTTAATTTTTTTACAACCTCTTGGCCATGCATTTTCGGCAAGTTTTCATCGACTAACACAATCCTTGGCAGATAGTAATCTGCTAAGTATAATCCGTTTTCTCCAGTTTCTGAAACAATAACATTCACATCTTTACTACGGAAGAAATCACGCATTGCTTGTAAGAACTCAGGATTGTCATCTATGACTAGCACCAAAGGATCTCCAATCGTAAGTGTATGTCGATCATCCGAAATAATTCCTTCATCTGATACTCTTGTTTGTTCCTCTTTATGGTCTTGATTTTTTGTAGAGATTGGTTTATCTTTCTTTATACGCTTCGGTAAAATCAAACGGAAGGTACTCCCTTCACCCTTTTTGCTTTCCACATTGATTCGCCCATGAAGCAACTGAGCATATCTCTTACAAATCGATAATCCTAATCCAGTTCCACCATAAGAACGTTTGCTGTCTGACTCGACTTGATGAAACTCTTCAAAAATGTGATTGAGCATATCAGAATCAATCCCAATTCCTGTATCAATTACCTCAAAGACCAAATCTTTTCCTTCATCCTTCACATGCAGAGTAACAGAACCTTCCTCTGTAAACTTAATTGCATTTGAAAGCAAGTTCGTCAAAATTAGTCGCAACTTTGTTGCGTCCGTTTTGATCTGTGGTAGTTCCTCTGGTAGTTTTATAGCTAAGGAGATCTTACTTTTATCCGCAAGAGGGTTAAATCGTTCTTGTAACTCGTGCACTAGCGTTTCTAGGTTGGTTTCTTTGATGTTTACTACTTCTTTTCCTGATTCTACTTTGGCCAAGTCTAAAATTCCATTGATCAGTTCTAGCAAATCTGAACCCGAAGAATGGATGGTTTCTGCATATTCTTTCATTTTACTTTCCGAAACTTGTTGCTGACTGATCAAGTTTGATAAGATCAATATGCTATTTAATGGTGTTCTCAGTTCATGCGACATGTTGGCAAGAAAGTCACTCTTATACTTATTGGAACGCTCTGCTTCTATGGTGCGTTCTTCTAAGGCTTTTCTAGCTTCTTGCAAATCTTTATTCATTTCATCTACTTGTCGCATATTTTCTTGGAGTTCTTCGTTGGTTACACGCAACTCTTCTTGTTGACTTTCTAGTTCTTCATTGGTCACACGAAGTTCCTCTTGCTGACTTTCAAGTTCTTCATTTTGCACTTCAAGATCTTGCTGTTTTTGATCAAGTTCACTGGCAAGTCTCTGGGTCTTTTCAAGCAACTCATTGGTGCGTTCTGCACTTTGTTGTTTCAATATACTTGCACTGATCATAAAGACCGATTCATCCAGTAGATCCTCCAATAAGGGGTCAAAATTCTCAATTGAAACAAGTTGTAACACACCGATAAGTTCTTTATCTTGCACCAATGGGTATAACAACATATATGGAGGAGTAGCCATATCCATTCCAAAATCAATTTTTGCTTCTTCTTCCTTAGGAAGACGCAGAACTTTAGGCTTTTTGGTTTCCCCTACACGTCCAATGAGTCCTTCCCCAATGGCAATACTAGTGCTTGTTTTCTTATGCAATCCCGAAGACACACTCATACGAAGCTTTCCTGATTCATACAAGTATAAAGCACCAATAACGGCGTTGGTCTCTTGGATTAAAGTTTCCAATATCGAGGATGTTAAATCCTTTATGCTATCTTTAGTTTCTAAGGATTTCTGTACAGCGATTTGCTTAGCTTGAAGGTCCAAGCTTCGCTTGTTCTTCTCCAATGTATCTTGCACTAAACGCAAGGTCTTACGGAAATTATCACGCAAAACTTCGATTTCCTTTAACCTTTTTGTATCAATAGCAAAGTCACTTGATTTACCTTGTTCTATATTATATCCATCTACTACATCAGACAAATCGGTAATAGGTTCTGTTAAACTTTTGCTTACAAAATAGAGGGCAAGAACCCCAAGAAGTAAGGTAATCAAAGCAATCGCACTAGTTTGATAAAACAACAAATTAAGGGGTCCAAAGACAATATTTGGTTCTACATCACTAAAAATATACCAGTAATCACCTGTACTTGCTAAGGCAACTGTTTTTAGAACTTCAAAATGACCATTTGGCATACGTCCACTCACAATACCCTTTTCATTTACTTCCTCAATACCTTCTTCATAGTCTGTATGTATACTTGAAATAAGTTGTCCAAAGTCACTTTCATCTTTTGAATTTAGCAAAATTGTCCCACTTTGTGACACAATAATATCTCTTCGGTCATATCTATTATCTAAAAGCATCATTTGCTCAAAAATATAATCCGCTGTAAAATCAATTCCAACAAGTCCAAGAAACTCTCCTTGTCTCACTATTGGAAAAACGACCGTAGATACATAGATTTCTTCATCTTCAATCATGAAGTAATATGGCTCAGTGAAAAAATCATCCTTTAGGGTGATTGCTTTTGTATACATCTCATAAGATGCATAATTGTTGATGTAATCAATGTTTAAATCACCATACAAATTGCTTACATAAGAAACAAACTGACCATCACCTTGAAAACGAGGGTCTCCTACGAAATCCTCATCCATCCCAATGACATCTGGTTCAAAAATAAGGTTGATCCCAACAATGTTTGGATTTCCCTTCAACAAACGCTCAGCAACGGAAAACAAATGTTGCCTCTCTGAATCATAGTCATTATCAATCATATCGCCTGCTGTAAAGGATAAAGCCTGTGCGTTCTCATATATTTTTGAAAACTCACGCTCAATATAGGCTGATTCACGTTCCACTTCCAGTTGAATTACACTAATTCGCTCATTCAGCAATCGTTGGCGTTCTGTGATATAAAAGATGCTTGTAATTACAAAAACAACGCCAAAAACTAATAGCCCACTGTATAAGAGAACTCGAGATTGAATCGATTTTGTTTTGAACATATTAGCCACCACCCTATCTATATTATAAAGAATTCTCGGTGAAATTACAAAGACATTCAAAGTAACTTGCAAAAAAAAGCGACTTCTAAAAAGCGCTCTATGATTGCTTATGGGCTATAAAAGTGATATTCTATAGGTAGAAATGATGTGGTCAATATGTTTAAAACCAACACTTTGCAGTTCAATATGTTTGCGAGTTTTCTCATTATTTTCTTAATAGTTGTAGGTCATTTTTTTGTTGATGGGCCAAACATAGTCAGTGTCATGTGGCCTGCTTTTGGTGTGGCTTGTATTTATTACTATTTCTATGGAAAACCTATCCTTCCCACCATTGCATTGAGCGTATTAATCGCAAATATAGTTATGGTCATCTTACCGAACGAACAGGTCACGGTGATTGATATCTTAATGCGTTTCGCATCAACACTTACCACAATCATTGAGATACTAATATTCAAAAAAATCTATGAGAAATTTAAAATGTTCGACTACAAGTCAACAAAAAGCATCTTAGGTTTCCTACTGGCAGGACTCATCGCAAGTTTGGTAGGTGCTGCATTTATTAGTGTTCTTACTCGTTTAGCCTTTGGTGATTCTATCATCATCACTAACGTCCTTATTCGTTCGATGATTGGTGATGTCACTGGACTCATTGTCTTTGGTAGTTTGCTCTACTGCATTTTAAAAGAAAAAGAACACTTTCAACTATCTATATTACCAATCCTCTTCAACATTGGTTTCTTATTCTTTTCCTATATCCTATTCGCAGAACTACTAGGAGAACTCAACTTTTCAAGTTATGGTTACCTCTTTATCTTGCTTTTTATCGCAGGTATCCTTTGGTTCAACCATACAATGACCTTTCTTATGGCACTCGAGTTTTTACTGTTCTATCAGTTCTTATACATAGATGTTACCTTAAGCAGTCTATCAGCATATGACTTGTCCCTTGTCATCATTCAACTAAACATCTTTTTAATTACACTAGTTAGCGTATCCATTATTTTAAAAGGCTTCTATGATAGAGCAATCAAAAATGCCAAGCTACATAAACTAAAATCCTTAGAACTTGAAGCCATTTTTTCTAGTACCTATAAGTTCTTTGACATTGGAGAACAAGTTCTACGCAAACAACTTACCTTGAACGAACAATACTTAAAAAATATGTTTGATATAGCCATCACGATTTTTCAAAAATACGATGCGGCTAGTTGCTATATAAAAAAAGAAGGAAACATCTTCTTTGTCGATGCCAAAGGCTACGATCTAACAGAGTTAAACAAAGTCAATCTAGCCTACGACAAGTTTACCATTGATAATGATAAAGCCTTATATCTAGTGGATACAGACATGGTCGATCCAGCTACATTGAATGTAGAATACGAACCCTATTATAGTAAGGTTTCCACCGTACGTGAATCCATATGTATTGGTATTCGCATGGAAAACGACATCGCTGGTGGGATTACACTAGATTTAAACAAAGACAGCAAAGACCAATACACGAAAGAAGACATCAAATCCTTACAAGCCTTCCAAAAATACATGAATGCTTTCTACGCACAGTCCATCACCAATGTAAAAAACCAAAACATCATAAGCAATGTTGTACACACTCTAATATCAACCTTAGAACTCTATGACAATTACACAGGAGATCACAGTGAAGACGTTGCGATACTAGCGGTCGAAATAGGCGAGCGAATGCATTTAACTAAGGAACAACTAACCAACCTCTACTGGGCTGGAATTTGTCACGATATTGGGAAAATTGGTATTTCTCAAGATATTATCAACAAGCCGGACAAGTTAACAAAAGAGGAATATGAAGAAGTCAAAAAACACGCAGATTACTCATACCGATTACTTAGTCAAAATGAAGAACTCATGGATGTCGCAAAGATTGTGCGTCATCACCACGAATGGTACAACGGAGAAGGATATCCAGACAAGTTAACCCATCATGAAACCCCTATAGAATCACAAATATTAATGATTTCTGATAGCATATGTTCCATGGCAACAAAAAGACCATACAACAAAATCAAAACCGATGAAGAAATCATTCAAGAACTTCTCCGTTACAGCAAAATCCAGTTCCATCCAAAAATTGTTGATCACGCAATCACCCTGATCAATCAACACAGAATCGATCAATTTAGAGAAGAGTGAAAAAATAGGCGAACCTAGGTTCGCCTATTTTTATCCTCAAAGTATCTTAGTAAGTCTGCCAAATTACCTTCTATATAGTCTGGGTTCATCTCAATATTATCAGGGTATGCTTTGTCTGGTTTATGAATGCCTACAAAGCCTACTTTTTTCATTCTGAAACGGTCCAACAAAGTAGTCAAGTGATCACTTGCCCACTTTGCACCTCGGCCCCCATAACCAACAATCCCAAAGGGCTTTTCTTCCCACTCATGATAGAGTAAATCAATAGCATCTTTTAAAGAGCCAGGGAAAAACCCATTGTATTCTGGTGTAACAAATATGTAGCCATCAAAAGAGTTGATAAGTTCACTCCACTTACGAGTCGTTGTGTATCGATAGGTTTTGGCCACACTAGGACTCTTGGGCTCATTAAAATGTGGTAGATGCATGGTTTTCAAATCCACAAGTTCAAAGATTGCATCGTACGATTGTGCTTGCTTATGCACCCACTTTGCAATGTGAATTCCTTTTCTGTTATCTCGCACACTAGCAACAATGATTGCTACCTTCATCAGAACACCCCTTTATAAAAATTAGTTTGCTGATTGTTTAATCAAATCCATTTCTCTTTTCGTCACTAAAGTTTGAAAATAGTAAGAACTTATGGAATGACTCTGTCCAAAGTCAATCAAACGTCCTAAATGATCATACACTTTATTGGTTGATTGAATACTCGCAACATTGGGACGTTCTTTCAAATGTTTGGACATAGATTTGGGTAAATTCACAGCCTTGATTTTCCGTTTAGAAATTTGTGCTTTCAGTCCATATTTTTCTTTCAAATATGCATCTAGGGGTTCATCACCAACAAAATCCTGATCAATATTATGAAAGATCGACAAAGGCAAATAGTTCTCCAACAACATAATTGGTTGCTTATCACCAAGGTATATACGGTTAATATAAAAGAACTTGTTTTCCTTACTTGGTTCAAAACCTAAATCTTCAACTTGTTCTTTGCTAAGAACCACTACTTTTTTCTCAATACAGTCAATAGATGGTGATAAGCCAAGTGCTTCAATCGCGTCATAGATAGCGGTGTTTCGATCGAAGAAATAGTTGGCTAACTCAAAGTATTCAACTTTATAATCTCCAGAGTCTTCTTGAATGATGTAGCGTTCTTCTTCTAACTGTTGATAGGCACTTAGTACATATCGTTCTTTTATTTGTAGTTTAAAAGCCAGCTCTTTAGGACTTGGTAAATTGGTTTTATAATAGAGTTTCTGATCCAATATATAAGCCTTGAGTCGATCCTTGATTTGCAAATCATAAGAAACTCTAGAACGTCGATCTATCGCTATGGTCTCAAGCAAATTAAATGGCATGAACAATCACCTCAAACTCTGTAAAATCTCCTGGAAAATAATGCATAATATAAGCGATGACTCTCTCATCTTTATCCAAAACCCTCGTACGTATATAGGTCAATGCATCGTCTGTTTCTAAGTTTAGCAACAAAGCCTCTGAGGCAGATGCATTGATGGCACTAAAGGTATTATGAAGATGCTCAATATGGTAACCATGATCTTGCTCAATGTAAGAAAACAAATGTGTAAAACGTTCGTAGGTTTGTTCAAAATCTTTAAAGTAGCGTTTCGGAAAGAAAATTCTTTGCAAAAGAACGGGATTTTGATCAGAACGAATAACCCTGACCATATGATAAATTGTCTCACTCTTCTTTAATCCCAGTTCTCTATGAATACTCAAATCTTTCAGTTTTCGTTCAAAAAGAACAATGTTTTGGCTATAACTTTTTACAATGTCTTCTTGTAAGATATCAATTTCATAGTAATTATGGAGTGTCGTTTGAAAGACCTGGCGATTTGTCACGTAAGTTCCCTTTCCTTTGATTCGAACAATCTTTTTTTCTTCGATCAATTTTTCATAAGCCATTTTGACTGCAGTTTGACTGATCGAAAACGCCTGACAAATCTCTTTTTCTGTCGGTAACTTATCATTATATTTTAGCCGACCTTCCTCTATGGCATTAGATATAGATCCAGCGATTTGCTTATAAATGGAAGTCGTTAACAACTTATTTATACGAATATAATCCATAGTAGTCCCTTCTTTCTAGACACAAAAATAAGCAGAGCAAAAGCCTACTCTACTTATATTGTAACATATTATTTTTTCTCTACACCAAGTTCTTCTAGCAATGTTCCAACAAGGCGAGGTCTATCTGCCACCAAAGCACCAGCACTTGTCAGTGCCTGAATTTTGTCTTCTACTGATCCTTTACCACCTGAAACAATGGCTCCAGCATGACCCATTTTTTGACCCTTAGGAGCTGTTCTACCTCCTAAGAAGGCAACCAAAGGTTTGGTGAATCGCCCTTCTTTTATTGCCTCAGCAACTTCTTCTTCCATGGTCCCACCTAACTCACCAATGATGACCACAGCGTCGGTTTCTTCATCTTGTTCATAAAGTTCTAAGAACTCCGCAAACCTAGTACCAGGTACAGGATCTCCACCAACACCAATAAGCGTTGAGACTCCATAACCAGCTTTGACAACCATCGCAGTCACTTCATTCGTTAAGGATCCACTTCTTGTCATGACTCCGATGTTTCCTTTTTTATAGACACGTTCAATCCAATGAGGGAAACTTCCCATCATTGCTAAGGCAGGAGAAATCACACCAGACGTGTTCCCTCCAACCACCATTGCTCCTTGTTCTTTGGATGCTTGACGAATGGCAACCATATCGTGCAAAGGAATACCATCACCGATGGTCACAATCTTCTTTATCCCTGCATCTAACGCTTCAAACACAGCGTCTTTGGTGAACTTTGGAGGAACAAATAACATAGATGCATCGACATCATGATGGAGACTCGCTTCTTTCACCGAATGATAGACAGGAACACCTTCTACTTCTTGTCCTTCTTTTCCTGGTGTTACACCACAGACAACATTGGTCCCTAAATCCATCATATGTTTGGTCCAAAAACTACCTTCTTTACCCGTAATCCCTTGGACCAAAACCTTGGTAGAACGATCGATAAAAATACTCATAGTCTACCTCCTTTAGCCAGTTCAACAGCTTTTCTTACCGCTTCTTCTGTATCAAAAATAGGTTCAAGACCGGCTTCTTTTAAAATGCTTACTGCTTCTTGTTCATTGGTCCCTCTAATACAAGTAACAATTGGACGATCAGGCTGCAACTCTTTGATCGCATCGACAATGCCTCTAGCCATAACATCTGCTCGTGCTATTGTTCCAAAGGTAACCACCAAGATTACCTTAGACGGTACTATTAAACATATCTGCATAGATTCCAAGGCCTTTTTATAGTTTGGTCCCCCAAACTCTAAATAGTTGGCAACGGATCCACCTTCGTAATGAATTAAGTCATAGACTGTCGTAGTCAGTCCAGCTCCTGCACACATCAATCCAATATCCCCATCAAACTCAATGAATGGAATACCTTCTTTTGCAGCTTCATATTCTGCATCGGACTTGTAATCACTTTGCCCTTTTTCAAATCTTGGTTGACGGTGCATCGAGTTATCATCAATCATTAATTTCCCGTCACCAGCGACCACTTCATTCGCTTCAGTGATGAATAGTGGATTGATTTCCACCAACTCAGCATCATACTGTACAAAAACATGGTAAAGCTTTAAAAAGATTTTCTTTAGTGACTTTGAGATACCTGCATCATACCCTAACTTGTAAGCTAATCTACTCGCTTGGTAAGGCATCAATCCATAGCGCATATCAATTGGTTCTTTGATGATTTTCTCAGGTGACTCACTAGCCAAGATTTCAATATCCACCCCACCTTCCTTACTCACAATCAGTAAGGCTTTGGCACTCGCAGGATCGACGGTGATTGACACATAGAGTTCCTCCTTAATTGAGACTGCTTCTTCAATCAACAATTGCTTAATCTTTAGTTCATGTTCGAAAAGTCTACTAGCTTCTTCTGTTGCCTCTTTTGCTGTTTTGGTAAAGACAACAAGTCCTGCTTTTCCTCGTCCACCACTCAAGACTTGTGATTTTACAACACAAGGTGTTCCAACTTCTTTTAAGGCATCGTCTAAGTCTTCTATACGCTCAATCAACTTACTTTTTGGAATCGTGATTCCGACTTCTTCAAAGACTTCCTTTGCCTGATATTCATATAGTTTCATAGATTCCTCCTAGCCAAACTTCTTAAAATACTCACCGAATATTTCTTCATCTGTTGGTCTAGATGGTGTGAAATACTCCGACAACCAGGTGACATTCAAAAAGTGTTTATAGTGTATATTTTCCGTCGTAACATTTCCACCCCAAGTTCCACAACCTAAAGAAACTGTAGATGGCATACCATTAAAGAACGCTCCTCCATTAGCAGCTGCTTGTGGTTGATTCACCATGATACGACTAGACTTCATGTTGGTTCCAAGATAGTCAATATAGTCTTGATTAAAAGAATGGATTCCACAAGAATGTCCTGTCCCATTGTTATCGGTTAAACGTTCCAAAATGCGGTAACCTTCCTCAAATCCTTTGTACTTGAAGATGGTTAATACTGGAGAAAGTTTTTCTTGGCTAAAGAAATCTTCTTCAATGTCGTTTGCTCCTTCAACCAGTAATACTTTGGTATCTTCTGGTACGTCGATTCCTGCTTGGGATGCAATATAATAGGCAGATTTGGCTACTATACCTCCATTGATGGAACGATAGCCTTTTTTGTTCATCTTCCACATAAACTCTTCAAGTTGTTTTCGCTCATCTTCTTTGACCAAGTAACAACCAAGTTTATGAAACTCATCCAACATCGCTTCATAGATGCCCTCTTCAATTATCACAGAGTTTTCACTTGAACATGAGGTAGCATAATCAAAGGATTTTGACTTAATGATTTTTTCTGCCGCATCCTTGACATCGGCATCTTCCGCCACAATTTGCACCGCATTTCCTGGGCCAACACCATATGCAGGTGTTCCAGAAGAATACGCCGCTCTTACCATGGCGCTTCCACCAGTTGCTAAGACCATATCAGATTGTTTCATCAGTTCATTTGTTAAGGCAATGGATGGTTCTCCAATGATTTGAATCAAATCTTCAGGAGCCCCAACTTTTTTTAAACCTTGGCGCATAAAATCGACCGCCATTTTTGAACAACGTTTCGCACTTGGATGTGGTGCGAAAATCACTGCATTTCTTCCTTTTAAGATAGTCACCGCATTGCTTGAAGGTGTCGCTGTTGGATTGGTTACAGGTGTAAGTGCCCCTACAACTCCAACTGCTTTGGCATATTTTCGTATTTTTTTGATTGGATCTTCTTCAATCAGTCCAACAGATTTTTTTCCTTTAACATCCGCTAATACACCCAATACTTTGTTTTTATGTTTAGCGATTTTATCAGGGACATTCCCCATTTTCGTCTCTTCAACTGCGTGTTCAGCTAGTATCTTAATATTCTCATCATTGTATACTTCATACCCAACCGCCACACAAACTTCGTCAATTTGCGCCTGAGTGTAGTTGGCTACTTGTTCTTGTGCTTTTTTGGCACGTAAAATATACTCTTTAATCGTTTCTACTGCTTGGTCCATATAATCCTCCTTCATTATTGAATAATCCCAACTGCTACAAGTCCTCCTAAGAATAAAGCGATAAAAAGTAAGGACGCAAAGGCTGTTAAGAATAAATCTCGAAATAGTTTTTTCTTATCCACCGTTTCTGGTGAACTAGCCAAGGCGAGTGCACCCATGGTCGAAAATGGTGACATAGTCACAATATGGGATGCGACTGCGATGGTGATGGTTAAAGACGTTGGTGATACAACATGCATTAAGTTGTTTGATAAATCCACTGTTGTAGGAATCAGTGTTGGCATAACTACACCAACTGCAGAAGAAAAAATCGACATGACTCCAGATAAGATAGACATAATTGGTATTGCTGTTTGTTTACTCATCATACTTGCCAACAAGTTAGCGAGTAATTCTACTCCACCTACCTCGTTAATGACGTTGATCAAGACTGCTGTACCAGAAATCAAGATGAGGGTGGACCAAGGAACGTGTAAGATTGCTGCATTTTGATCAGCTGCTTTTAAGATAATCAATACTGCCGATAAGGTAAAGGCTGCAAATCCGACATTGACCCCACCAATGATGACCCATAGAACTAAAATGACAATCGAAATCAGGGTCAAGGTCTGATTGGTATTTAGCTTCTCTACTTGTTCAATATCTACTCTATCTCCACGCAACTTTAATCCGCCTAATACAAGAAACATCAATATGGAGAAGACCGTCATAGATAGTACATTGATGGCAAATATTGTAAAGCCTAAATCGCCGACACCATGCATCAAAGCTAAATCAAGAGCCACAATCCCATTTGGCGCAAGTGGAGAAAGTCCACCAGCAATTGACCCCAAAATGATTAAAGAACTCATTAGTAAGGCAGAGATATTCGTACGATAACCGATCGCTAGTCCGATTGGCAATAGTAAGGCACTTGTCGAAATGTTTCCAGGCCCCACACTTGCGACCAAGACCGCAAGTACGTAGAAAATAATCGGTATCAATACCTTCTTACCACGACTCTGTTGAATAATGGTTTTTGATATTTTTTCTAATGTCCCATTGAGTTTCGCGATGCTGAAAAGCAAGGTGATCCCAAGGGTGGTAAAAAACAACTTCACCGGCCAATAACCAATGATGGTATTCACCGGAATACCACCTAGATAATATCCCACAAATAAAGCAAAGACTAAGGCGATGATTCCGACATTGATGTTTTTCCAAAAGCCAATAGCTACTGCTAAGACTAAGGATAATAAGGAAATGATTTCAATCATTGGTTACAACCCCTTATTGCTTATTTATGAAAACTGTTCTTTTCGATATCTCGTACATCCTCACGAGCGACATGCAAACGTTTTGCACGCCAGTCTTCAAGATTCTGTGTAAACTTTGTTTCTAAGAAGGTTTTCGCCATTGCAACACCTGTAACAGGCGCAACAACCCATCCTCCCATACAAAGAACATTCGCATCGTTGATAGCGCGTGCTTTTTCTGCGGTATAAACGGTTTCACAAGCAGCACCATGTACTCCTTCATGTTTGTTGGAAACAATACTCATTCCCATACCAGTACCACAAATCAAAATCCCACGTTCGTATTCCTTGTTTTGGATTTTCTCAGCACCCTTTTTGGCTACTGTATAAAATGGAAATGGTTCTTCTTCTGTAAGTGTTCCAATATCTTCCACTTCATAATCTTCACTAAGTAAAAATTCCTTCACTGCTTCTTTTAAGGTAAAACCAGACAAATCTGATCCAATAAAAATTCGTTTTTCCATGTTCTACTTCCTTTCTATTTTTGTTTCAAAACTTCTTTAACAGATTCTACAATATTTTTTGCTTTTAAACCGAACTTTTCCATCAAGAAATCGAGTTTCCCAACTTCCCCAAAGTGATCTCTAGTTCCCACTCTTCTTAGTGGTGTCGGACAATGTTCAGATAAGACTTCCGCTACTGCACTACCCAAACCATTGATGATGTTGTGGTTTTCTGCTGTCACAATCGCTCCTGTTTTGCTTACCTCTTCGCAAATCATATCCTCATCAATCGGTTTGATGGTGTGGAAGTTTACAACACTCGCTTCAATCCCTTCACTAGCAAGGATTTCTGCTGCATCTAAAGCTTCTTTGACCATGATTCCTGTAGCAAAGATTGATACATCTTTTCCTTCACGAACACGGATTGCTTTTCCTAAGTCAAACTTTGTACCCTCTTTAAAAATTGGCGCGAAGTCTTTACGTAGTAAACGAATGTATACAGGCCCATTGTGTGCAGCTATTTGAGGAAACAACCCTGCGAGTTGTACACCATCAACTGGTTCTACAATGGTCATTGTTGGCATGGTTCGCATGATTCCAACATCTTCTAAGGACATATGGGTTCCCCCATTTAACTGAGCAGTTACTCCAGGGTCTGACCCAACCATCTTTACATTCAGTTTGGCGTAAGCAACCGATAAGGTAACTTGATCATAGACTCGTCTCGTTGCGAAGGGTGTAAAGGTATGAGTAAAGGGTAATTTACCCATATTTGCTAATCCTGCGGCTACCCCAATCATATTGGCTTCAGCAACCCCAACATTCACTGTTCTTTCTGGGTAGGCTTCGCCAAATCTTGTCGTTGCCAAAGCTTTCATTAAGTCCGCTTCAACAATAACCATGTCTGGATTCTTTTTTGCATAGTCTAATAGCAAATCTACATAAATATCTCGCATATCTCTATCAATTAGTTTCATTTATTTCAACCTCGCAATCGCTTCTTTACACATTTCCTCAGTGACTGGCATATTGTGTGATCCAACGTCACCTTCACAGAACGAAGCACCTTTTCCTTTGATGGTGTTCAAAATAATCATTGATGGTTTTCCTGTTGCTTTTTTCGCTTCCATAATGGCCTCTTTGATAGCTATAACATCATGCCCATCAATTTCTTGAACATGCCAATTGAAGGCTTCCCACTTTTTATCTAGTGGTCCAACGGTATTGACGTCTTTTGTTTCTCCATCAATTTGCATTTTATTGTAGTCAGTAAAGGCAATTAGATGATCCAGTCCTTGGCTACCTGCAAACATAGATGCTTCCCAGATTTGCCCTTCTTGACTTTCTCCATCGCCAATAATTGCGTATATATAATTGTCTGTTTGATCCATTTGAATAGCCTTGGCCATACCAACAGCCGCAGAAAATCCTTGACCGAGTGAACCTGTTGTCATATCAATACCAACGGTTAAGTTTTTATCAGTATGACTTGGTAACTTGGTGTTTGGTGCATTCAAGGTTTTTAATATTTCTTTGTCAAAGTAGCCCTTCATTGCAAGCGTTGCATAGACAGCTGGTCCACCGTGACCCTTTGATAATACAAATCGGTCGCGATTTTCCATAGTTGGGTTGCTTGGATTTACCTTCATTTGATCAAAATACAAAACTGAAAGTACATCCGCAATCGACATACTACCACCGACATGTCCAACCCCTAAATGGGCAATACATTCAATGGTATGCCTACGGATTTCTTTTGCTTTTTCTTCTAAAAATGTCCTATCCTTCATTGATATCCTCCTAATATTTGCAAATCTCTATTTTTAGCATATTTGCTAAGATTTCTAATTCTTCCACCACATCATCGTATAAGACTGCAAAATGTGGCTCCCATCCTTCTTGGACCAATTCGGTTACAAGAGGATTCACTTCTGGAGCTACTTTCACCACCATTGACGTACCAGAAAACTGTTTTGGTTTGTCTAATATTTCTCCTTTTAATAAGAAGAAACGGAAGGTTCCATCACTTTTACGCCCAATACGGAAAATCGTAGCTTTTTCACTTGCTTTAAAACCGAACTCCATGGTTGGTCCAATTTTCCTATTCGGATGTACACCCATGGTCGCCTTTTCTTTTCTCGCTAAGGAACAAGCACCGGTTCCACAATGCCAGAAGGTAATGGTGTTTTCTTCTTCATCGATCGATACTGGGTCTCCTAAGAAACTTGGTTGTTTGGTTAGTTCATGTCCAATATGCATAGAAAGTGCACCATAAGCATCCGCCTCACAGGCTGCGGCGATGCGTTCATCATTGAGCATTCCTAATACACCACATACAGGAGTTCCATACTCCGTAAAGAAATCAGGCCAGCATCTTGAAGCAATTGCTTTGATGTTGTGTTCTTCTATATAATCCTTATAGACTTTAAACAATTTCACAAAATCTACACGGTTCTTTTTCAACGTTTGTTCCAAGTTGTCCATCTTACGATGCGCAAGTTTGGATTCTTTTTCTATTTCTGTTTCTTTGGTCTTTTTCGCCATTTGCGTAAGTTCTCTTGACTCTACTGTCATTATATTTACCCCAAAGGCTTTTGCCATATCCGCATCAAGAGCACGTCCAAATCCGAACCCTGAAGGGGTATGTCCAATCATTAATAGATTGGTATCTTTTAAGTTATGTTTGATGTGTCCTGCTTTCACAAAACTTGTCAGACGATTTTTAATTCTTTCTTCATTAGGTCCACCATATAAGTAGAACAAGTGGTCTTCATCACACATCTGACGGAAGGTATTTCCAGCGGAAAAAGCACCCGTCAAAGAGTTCAATCTTAATCGTCCTCCATCAATGGTTGGTTCACGTAAAGTCCAAAGTAGGAAAGTCGCATCCATGCGTTTAAAGATTTCTGTTGCATAAGCTGCATGGGCAAAGGTAATGTTTTGAATAATCACTAAATCTGGGTTTTTGTCCTCAACAAAAGATTTTAAGAGGTCTAAAGATAACAACATCTCCTTAGGTGTAATGATGCTAGGTTCAATGGAATACAAGAGTGAAACAGATGCATCAAATTGCTCCTGAGCAGCTTCTAAATCAAAGGTTGGAACACCAATTGGGCAATACAAAATTTCTATTTTTTTCATAAGTCTCTCCTATACTATTAATTTACGATTCAACCTGCTAAAACATAATCATTAGGTGCCATTTCGCAACAGCACCTAACAATTATCCTAAGTTTCAAACAATTATTCAGAAGGTGCAGCGTCTTTTAAGTCTTCTTCTAATTGTGTCAATAATTCTAACGCTGTTCCTTTATCTCCTGCAGCAGCATCTTCAACAAATTGGTTGATGATTGGATACATACCAGGAATCATAACTTCTGCTAACCAGTCTTGTACATATACATTATCCGTTGCAGCAATTTCATCTAAGAATACATTGTATTCGGCCGTGAAATCACCATAATCAACGGTCGCTCCTAATCTAGGAGTTAAGTAAGGTACACTTCCAGTATAGTAATCATGTTGCTCAGCTTCAGCCATCCATGCGATGAAATCTTTTGCTTCGTCTTCAAGACCACTGTCTTTGAATCCTGCCAATGATTTCCCACCTAAGATGGTCGCTCTGTTTTCATTTTGTGGCATTGGAACTACTGTCCAATCAAAATCTAAATCTTGATAGTTACTTACGTTCCAGTTTCCTGATAAATGGAAACCATATTGTCCAGTACGGAACAATGAAGCAGAGTCTTTCGTAACGTAAGCATCACGAGGTAAGAATCCTTCTTCATAGAATCCCATCAACATTTCAACTACTTCAACAGCAGCGTCTGATGTTAAGTTTGATTCACTATATGGATCTTCCCAAATAGTCATACCATTTTGATAAAGCAATGGCATAAATCTGTGAGCTTGATGGTCAAAAATACCTGGGTTTGCCACGTTGCTTTGACCGTCTAATTTCATCATTTCTGTATGGAACTCATCCCAAGTCCACACGTCATCACCAAGTTCTGGGTAGTTTACACCATATTCATTTAATAAATCTAAATTGACAAACATACCATTGGCAGTAATATCCATTGGTAAAGAAATAACTTCACCATCGTTGTTGTAGAACAAGTTTGTAAATCCAGAAGTATCATACACGTCATCTAAAGCCAAAATATTGTCTTTAAAGTTGTTCAAATGTCCTTCAGTAACACGTGCAAGAGCTGGTGCTTCTCCACCACTAATCATCGTAGCTAATCTTGTTTCATAATCGTTGTACGCTACAGGTACAAGTTCAATAACTACGCCAGTTTCTTCCTCATAATCATCGAGAAGATCCTGCATAACATCTCCTTCTGTTCCGTCACTCCACCATAGCATTTGTAAGGTTTCATCTTCACCCTTACAAGCAGCCATAGAGAACACAGCAACAAAAGCCACTAATAAAACTACTAATTTCTTCATAAACTCCTCCTTATTTTTTATGTTAATTCTGCAAAGTACAGAATATTAACCTTTCATACCAGAACTCGCGGTTCCTTGAACAAACTGCTTTTGGAAAATAATAAAGACAATCAACATTGGAATCATCGATATCGCTGACATGGCTAATATCGAACTATAATCTGCCCCAAACTCACCAGTAAAGTTCGCAATCGCTAATTGCATCGTATACTTGTTCGGTGAACTAATGGCTATGAGTGGCCAAATATAGTCATTCCATCTCCACATAAAACTGAAAATCGCTAGGGTCGCAATAGCCGGTTTGGCATTAGGAATAATGATGCTTATAAATATTCTCCACTCCGATGCCCCATCAATACGTGCTGACTGAATAATCTCATCAGGAATGGTCATCAAATACTGACGCATCAAGAAGATTCCTGTAGGCGTTGCCGCAGCAGGTACAATAAGTGCCCACAAGGTATCATACAGCCCAAAAGCTCTTAAGACTGAAAAGATTGGCACCATAATGACTTCTAAGGGCAACATAATCGTCGAAAGAATAACAATGACGATAATGGTGTCTCCTTTAAAGCGAAACTTGGCTAATGCATACCCAGACATCGTATTGATCAAAACCGCAATAATCGTCGATGTAATCGCCACAATAAATGAGTTTAAAATATAGATTAAGAAGTTCCCTCGTTCAATTGCTTTCACATAATTATCGAAGGTAAACTTTCTTGGGAAAAACGTTGGAACTGCTGAAAATAATTCATTCATTGGCTTGAAGGACGATCCGATAATGTAAAGGACCGGTAACAAGAAAATCAAAGTTAAAATGATGGCGATGATATAAAGAACTATGTTCGAACGTTTCATGAATCACTACCACCTTTCTGTAAAAAGAAATTCAAGCCAGTGAAGAGTGTTACAAAGAGCAACATAATGACAGACATCGCACTAGAGTATCCAATTTGATAACTCTGGAAGGCTGTCTCATAAATGTATTGGACCGTAAACTCGGTGGCTTCAAACGGTCCTCCACCAGTCAAGGTAACTACTAGTGGATAAATTTTAAAGATTTCCATTGTTAGTAAGATAAAAACCATTAACCTAGCTGGTTTTAAGGCTGGATAAGTAATGTTCCAAAATCGTTGAAAACGATTGGCTCCATCCACTTTAGCTGCTTCATAAAGGGACGTAGGTATACTGAGCAAGGCAGCCATAAAGATAATCATAAAGTATCCTGCACGTGACCAAGTCTTCGCAAAGACAACCGACCACCATGCAAATCTTGGATTGATCAAGGTCTCAATCGATTCAAAACCTAAACTCCGTATTGTTGTGTTGAATAGTCCAAAGTTCCCAGCAAGTATCCATTGCCAAATAATCCCTACAACAATTGGTGATATCATAACTGGCCAATAAAACATAGCTCTCCAGAAATTCTTACCTTTGATTGGTTGAACCAACAACAAAGCAATCAACAAAGATGTTGTAAAGATAATAGGCACCGTTGCTACAACTAATAAGACAATGTTCTTAAACGCGGCTAAGAAATCCTCATCTTGCAACAAGTTGCGATAATTCTCTAAACCAATATATTCCGGTACCCCAAAGGTAAATAGGGTCATATCTGTAAAGGAATAATAAATTCCAATAAATGCTGGAAAAATGATAAAAGTCGCAAAAATAATTAAGTTAGGTGCTAAGAACAAATAAGGAACAGATTTTTGTCGAAACTTATAAGATTTATAGGATTGTTTTTCCATTACTTTTGCTCCTCTCTCATAGGGTATTTCTCGGTAATATCAGCGAACATACTAGCGTAAGCTGAACCTTTCTTATAAAAGACAGGAGGGTATCCTACCGGACTTTTAACAAGAACGGTTTTTGCTCCTTCATAGGCAACACCAGTCCAAAGATGTATCCACTCATCTTTGGGTAAATATACTTCTTTACTTGTATGTCCCTGATCAATGACTGGGCAAACAAGTACATCGGATCCAAATAAGTATTGATACTGTAAGTCATACCCAACTGGATCATCTTCATAGTGTAAAAACATTGGACGCTGTATTGGATAACCTAGACTGCTTGCTTGATCAAACAAGTTGGCAATATAGGTTTTCATCATGGCACGAACATCGGTCATTTTCGCCATCAATTTCAAGGTATCTTTGTTTTGATAAAACTGGAAGTTTTGGTCTGGTCTATTCCCCTCATGGGTCCTCATATAGGAGGTAAAGACATTCATTTCTAACCAACGATCAAAGAGTTCTTTCGTGCGAATATTACCATGGAGACTCGTATAACCACCAATATCACTATGGGTATATGGATTACCAGTCATTCCAACCGACAAAGCAGATGGTATAACAGAAGCGATTCCATCATGTCTCTCCCAGTTCACACTTTGATCTCCAGCCCAAAGGGAGGTCGCATATTTTTGTGAACCATGCGCTCCTGCTCGCATAAAGTAGAACACTTCACCAAGTTTGCCTGCTTCATCTACTGCTTCATAGTTGCACTTAGCCCAAAGAACTGGCCACTTATTATGCATCAACTTGGCGTCCACTTGATTGTGTAAGACACAATCAACAGGTAGGTATTCTCCAAAGTCTGCCATCCAACCTTTCATACCAAGACCAATCAGGTTTTCTTTGATGACTTCCTTGTACCATGTAAATGCTTGTGGGTTGGTCAAATCAACAATCCCACAATCAAACTCACCAAAATCAACTAAGTAAGTTTCCTTATGTTTGTTTAAGGCAAGAAAATTATGTGCCTTTGCTTCGTTAAATAAACTCTGTCCTTCTAATAAGAAAGGACAAATATATCCTAAGAACTGTACATTCTCTTGTTGCATCTTGGCAATATTCTCTTGCAAGTTGGGATAATGTTCTTTATTTTGTACCCAGTTCCAGAACAATCGCTTTCCAAAACTCGTGTACTTATAACCTGCCCAATCTTGACACCAAAGACCACTAACACGAACACCTGCATCTTTGGTTAGGGCCAAATAGTCTAGCACTTGACCCATGCCACCTTGTACACCTAAAACAATACCATCTAAGAGGAAATCTGGTAGGGTGGGAAGGTGGCCTGTAAATGAGGTCAAGTCACTTAGTATATGTAAATAGGAGTTTTCATATGAAATGACTAAACTATTTGGTACTTCCCAAAAGAATAATTCATGAAAATCCGTGTGTTTAAAATTAAAATCTGCATACGCATAAGAATCTGCATGTAACCAATACTTTCTACTAGATACAAAGGTAGGTTCAGGGTAGTAAGTATTGTAGTAATCCCCGCCAGCCTTATCGTGCAAGTTTGCATAAAAAGTTGTCAAAGAGTTTGGATCTCTCCCTACCCCAGGTTCTGAAGTCCAAAGCGGAAAGTTGCGTCCTCGTAAATTAAAGTAAGAAGCTTGTTCACCACATCCATACACATATTCATCTTCTAAAGCAAACAAACGAACCCAAAAGCGGTTATATCCTTCACTTGAAGATAATCCCAGATGTAAGCGTCCATCCTCTTCACGAAAGGTAAGTTTTAGTTCAATCTCTTGATGAAAGAAGACCAATCCATCTTCTATAATCTTATATTCCTCTAAGCCAATTCGTTCACTGATGTAATCATCAATAGAAAAGTTACCACGGTAACTTTCAATGGTCTCTGTACCTTTTCCTAAATAAAAAGTCGGATTTTTCTTTGAATGATCCAATATCTTTTCATCGTTATAATATACTTCAAGTCCCTGTTCATTCTCTATATATTTCACCATATTATCCACCACTAGTAATTTATCTTATAATTTTGTCCAATAAGTCCTTCGTGAGCACCCATCTTTAGAAATCGTTCAAAGTCTTTATGACATAAAATCCACTTATTGGTTTTAAAAAGCAAATCATCGTTCGTTCTTACTTCCTTACTTTTCTTTACAAAGTCCATATTGGTTTGATAAGGAAGTATGACACCACAAACAAATCCACTTGCATTTACCTCACAGGGAGAAAAATGCAAAATTTCAGGATATAGTTCTAATACACTACCTGGAGGAACATAAAAGACATCTACATCTTTACTATGAAAGCTTTGATTCTTCATCTTGTCCGGTAGACCAAGCATTAAGACCATTGGTGTGAGCGCAATGTTTATCTCAGCAGACTTATGATATTCTAATGCGTTCAACATTTGATTGTGTCCACAAACATAGCCGTACTCAATCTTCTCATTTGGGAAAGACTTAGAAAAATCTATTCCCTCAAACACTTGTTCAAAGTCTTCATCGTGTGCTACATACTTGTTTCCTTCACTCGGCACATCAACCTTATCTCTTAAATATTGAAACACCTTATCATAGGACTCACTTGATAGGATACGTCCATAAGGAGCAAATCGTTCATCATGTATTGAGTAAATAGTAAAGTCTGTATTCTTCTTCTGTAATTTTGTAATCATATGCCCTCCAAATGTAACCGTTTCCTTACAGATTGTAAAAAAAAATCTTGCAGAAATTTCTCTTATTTATAAGAATATACTACCACCTCACTTTAGCAATTTCAAGTGAAAATAAATATTATTTTTATGCATATATATATCTTTTTATGGTAAATTAAGCGTTTTCATTCTAGTTAAGGGCTTTTGAGAGGTGAGTTATTACAATAGAATTTTTCTAAACAGTAAATTTATCAAATAAAAAGTATCCGATGAAACTCGGATACTTAACTATTCCTTTTAACCATTGATATGTATACTACCACTAACAGCCTTCTTACCTAAGACTTCAATCTTGTGATCTGTATCTTTATTAGAGATAGAAATATCACCACTAACAGAACGTAGCTTTATACTAGTTGGATAAAACTCATGTCCCTCACAATCACCACTCACTGTTTTAAAATCTACATAGGCAGCTTTTACCTCACGGAAAAGGGCATCTCCACTCACGGTATTGATGTAGGCATCACCAGTGAACGAAAAATCTTTGATGCGGATGTCTCCACTTATTAAGGACATCTTCAAAGTGTCAGCCAATCCACTATCAATGCGAGCATCTCCACTTACTGTTGAAATATGCATCTGACTTGTTTCTAGTTTTCTGATGTGCACATCCCCACTAGTTGTTTTGTAGTTAAATGAGTCCGTATTGATATAATCAATCTTTGCGTCTCCTGAAACAAACTTAAACTGCACATCTTTACTTTTAATGTCTCTTGGTACTTTGATCAAAAACTCTCCCGATTTTAGGCGAATACCAAACATTAACCCTAGTTTCTTTTTCTCTTCTAAGGTGAATTGCTTACCATCAAAACTACAGTGATAGTTGTCAATATTTTTTATATTCTTATGATAGACTTCGATGGTTTCTTGATCATGGATGACATACTCGCAATCATCATTGACTAAGGATACCTTCACATCAAAGTTTGGAGCCATCGCAGTAAATGATTTTAATAATGTATAAGCCTCTTCATCTACAGACGAACCTTCAAATGACTGGTTTCGACTATCCATTAAATCGTTCGCCAAGGTGGCTGGGTCACCGAACTTTTCTTCGATATCCCCATCACTCAATCCTTCTTCTTTTGCTTCCTTAATCATTTCTTCATGGTCGTGCAATATTTCTTCGATGTCCTTCTTCGTAAAATTTCTTCTAGTCAGCTCGTTCTTCAAATTTTCTAAGAATGTCTTCATGTTTCTTTCCTCCTTTGTTTAAAATCTCATACACTCCACCAATGAACTGATCCCATGCATCTCTAAGTTCCAAATAATAGGTAAATCCTTTTTTTGTAATCTTATAGTATTTTCTCGGCGCTCCCGCATTGGATTCCTGTAAATAGGTGGTAAAGTATCCTTCTTTCGTTAGCCTTCGCATAATTGGATAAATCGTATTTTCGTTTACATCCAAATGCTTAGAAATGTTGTTGATGATCATATAACCATACATATCTTCTAAGGCAAGTTCTGAAAGGACACATAATTCAACAATACCTCGTTTAAATTGCGCATTCATATCATCATCTCCTAAATCAATTGTAACACAGTAGTGTGTTCAACACAATACCTAATAGAAAAAAATATTTTTCTCGAGAAAAACCATATTTTTTACGAAAAAAATGGTATAATAAAACAACTATTTAATGAGGTGAGAACATGAGAATAGGAATTATTGGACCAATCGGAAGCGGAAAATCAACCCTAGCACATCTTTTATCAACCTACTACAATGTACCTCTTGTAAAAGAGCCAGTTGAAAGTAGTCCTTTTTTACCCCTCTTTTATGGAAACAAAGAACGCTTTGCATTGGTTGCCCAAAATGCCTTTTATGGAGAACTCTTTCTCTCAATGTGGCATACAAAAGATGAAGACTTTTTGATTTGTGATTCTACTATGTATTCAAATTTAGTCTTCACAGAACTCCTAAAAAAAGAAAACATCATGACCGATGAAGAAGTCGATTTGACCTATAAAATTGCGGACGCTCATATGAAATTATTACCAGATCTTGATATTCATATCGTACTAGTTCGTGATGAGGAAAGCTTGTTTGCCAACGTCAAAAAACGTTCTAGAGTCTTAGAAGAAGGCCAATTTGATTACCTAAAATTCCATTACAAAAACTATTCAGAAGTGTTAACCTTTATTTTTAATAAATATAAGGTTCCGAAACAAAAGATTCTATACTTAAAAGTAGACGACATGTTTGACGAACTACACTTCAATGAGTTGGTTGCGCAAATTGAATATCGTTACCAACAATTAAAACATGAACAACAATCCTTTGATCTATAAAGCAGGCACCTTTTCGGTGCCTTTTGTTTACAAAAAAACATGCGCTATTTGAGCGCATGTTCAATGTCTTTGATTTCTTTGATGATGTCTTTGCTTAAGTTGACTGGTCCATCTTCTGTGATTAAGATATCATCTTCAATACGGATACCAATTTCTTCTTCTGCGATGTATAATCCTGGTTCGATGGTAATGACCATACCAGGCTGTAAGTTGAGACTGTAATGTCCGACATCGTGTGTATCTAGTCCTAAGAAATGGCCAATTGAATGATAGTAATATTTAGAGATTTCAGATTCTTCTTTGATTAAACCTATGTCCATACAATGTTTCGCTAATAAGTCCTTGGCAAACTTATTTAGTTCCACCCAGGAAGTACCCACTGTTGCTTGTTCGATTGCTTTCTTTTCAACATCTAACACAATGTTGTAGAGTTCTTTTTGTCGCTCGGTAAAGGTTCCACTAGCTGGGTAAGTTCTTGATATATCGGAACTATAATTGTTGGAACTCGCCCCTAAATCAAATAAGATGAGTCCATCTTTTTTAATTGGTTGATTGTTGTGTTCATAATGTAAGATGGTCGCATTTTTCCCAGAAGCTGAGATGGTTGAGAACGCCAAATCTTTACTGCCTTGCATAGAGGTTTCTCTTAAGAAGAGACTTGCTAGGTCTTGTTCGTTGTTTGCCTCTTTTAAGTTCAATAAGATTTGCTGCAAACCATGATTGGTTCGGTTGATTGCGTTTTTCATCTCTTTGATTTCTTCTTCATCTTTGAACATACGTAAGTAAGATAAATGCTTATTGGCATCTTTAACTGTTAATTGCTTGTAGGTTTCAATCACATCAGCAAAGTCTTCTTCACCAATTGGTTTCAAGGTAAGACTTGGCTGATAAAGGTCTAAATATAAAACTTCAGGTGTTGTTAGTAACCTAGCACGCCCATACTGCATCATACTCTTTAGGTGTTCTTTTAAGTCACTCATGTAGTGAATGTGTTTTTGTGGAACATTTGATAATTTACTCGCTTCTTCTTTGGATATATATGCACCAAGCCACTGTCTTACGAACTCTGTTGTTTCACGGATGTATAGTTTTGTTAATGTTTCTTCCTCTTTTTTGATCATCATAAGTACAACGTTTGGCTCATCTATACCTGTTAGATAATAGAAATTTCGATTGACGGTAAATGGGTAAAACTGATCATTGGTCTTGTGTTTAACCTCTCCAGAAAAAAGTAAGGTCACAGACTCTTTATCTAACCTACTTAAATAGTTTTTTCTTCTTTGTTCATATACGCTCATAAATTTCTCCCTTCTGTTGTCTATAATCATTATATCAAAGAAATAGAAAATTCCTACCACAATAATGTACAAGCATTTGTTCTCTAGTTAATCCATACTATATTTCAGTTTATTTATAACAAATCATTGAAGTATAAAGATTCATACTTTATACTAAAGTAAACGATGCAAATGAAAGAATACATATAAATTACACTTTTATTTGATCACAGCTTCTCTAGAAAATTGAACAAAAAATCATACTATTTGGGGGTATTTATGGACGGAAAAGAGTTACAGATTACTTCACCATCTAAAAAGAACATTTTTTCTTACGCTGTTGGAGATCTTTATGGTGGTGGAGCCTTCTTTATTATTGGTGCTTTGTTTTTGGTCTTCTTGACGGATGTTGCGAAACTGAATCCAGCCTTAGCTGGAACCATCATTTTCGTTGGGAAACTTTGGGATGCTGTGTCTGACCCAACAATGGGGTATATTTCTGACAATACAAGAAGCAAATATGGTCGTAGACGTCTTTATTTTTTAATCGGGATAGTTCCAATTTTTCTATCTTGGGTTCTCTTATGGACCTCAATAGATACATCGTCAACGGTGTTTCAATTTATTTATTACTTATTAATTTATTTACTTTTTAATACGGTTTTCACACTGGTTATGGTTCCTTACAACTCCATGCCAGCTGAAATGACGACACTCTATAAAGACCGTTCTAAGTTGGTGACCATCCGTATGCTTTTTTCACAAATGGGGATGTTACTAGGAGCTGTTTTACCAATTACCATCATCAATTATGTCGTAAACAACCTTGATGGCAACTTAGGAACTGGATACTTTATCATGGCTACGATATTTGGATTGATTTTCTCAGTTCCTTGGATCTTTGTTTACAAGGGTACCTATGAGCGAGATATCGAATTACCTGAAGTACCAAAAAGAAGTGTAAAAAATATCGCCAAGAAAATTGCTGGAGATTTCGGTTCAACTCTCCGCAATAAATCCTTAAAGATCCATTCTGTAATGTATATTTCGGCCTTTGTATCTATGGATGTGTTTAATGCACTTCTTATCTATTATATCCGCGATGATTTGAACAAATATGGGAGTTATCAAGTCTTACTTGGTATTGTTGTGGTTGTACAGATGCTTAGTCTATTTGTTGTACTAAAACTTTGTAATCGCTTTGGAAATGGCATTACCTACCGTATTCATGCTGCTACATGGGTGGGTGGAATTCTCTTGTTATTTTTACTGGGTAGTTCTAGTCCAACTTGGGCCATATTACTGGTTGGTATGGTCATCGGATTTGGACTGAGCGGTTGTGTCATGACCCCATACAATATGTTGGCTTTTGTGGTCGATGCTGACCAACTTATTACCAAAGAACGTAGAGAAGGTATTTACGCAGGGATGATGACGTTCTTACGAAAAATAGCGCAAGCATTGGCATTGTTCTTTGTTGGAATCGGGTTAGATTTGGTCGGTTACCAACAACCCATTGATGACATCATCCAAACACAATCACTCGAAACCTTACAAGGAATTCGTATGATGTTTTTCATCACCCCTCTTCTTCTATTAATCATTGGGATTATTGCCTCTTACAAGTTCAAGATCACACCAACTAATCACCAAGTCTTAGTCGCTGAAATCAATCGTTTGGCAAAAGGCGAAGAAAAAGAGACCGTGGATAAAAACACCAAAGAAATTGTAGAAGAGATCACTGGTTTAGACTATCAAGACTTGTGGAAAGACGGTGTGTCCTATGATTAAAGAAATTGATAATGGATTTGAGATCATCTTAGGAAGCAACGTAATTTTACGTCACACAAGGAAGGAACCAGCATTCTATACTGGTAAAAAAGACTTAGACATCACGATGGATAAGGGTGAATTTCTAATTGATGATCAAACAAGGTATGAGCCTGCGATTTACCAATCAATGAAAGATAACACCTTATTCTTCAAAGACTTTGAAATGCACTACAAGGAAGATAAGAACTTATCCCTCACTTTCGAAGGTTTAGACCGACCTATACAAGTCCATCTTCAGGCTGAACAGGATGAAAAAATCTATGGAATGGGCGAACACTTCACCGCTTTAAATCTTAGGGGTCACAAAGTGAAAAACTGGGTAGAAGAACACATAACCAGAAAACAAATATACAACAAAATCTTCAGGAGATTACTGCATTTAAAACCGAAAAAATGGGCTTTTGAGGACTACAAAACTTACTTTGTTACACCGACATTTATATCTTCAAGTAAGTACTTTTGTCATGTAGAGACCAATGGTTATGGCGTGTTTGATTTCACAGATGATCATGTTCATAAATTATCCGTTCTCTCTAGCGTATCTTCGATAACCTTTCAAAAAGAAGATACTATGCTTGAACTTGCTGGAGCCTTATGTAAGTTTTCTGGACAGTTCCCCCCTCTTCCCGAGTGGATGTACGATGGTTTGATTTTGGGGATACAAGGAGGAACAGATTTTGTCAAAGAACAAACGACAAAATTAATCAATGAGGGAGCTAAGATTACTGCCATTTGGGCACAGGATTGGTGTGGCGAACTCCATACTTATTTTGGTAAACAAGTTAAGTGGAACTGGTCGCATGATTCTTCACTTTATCCAAACTTACAAGAGCAAATCAAAAACTGGAACAAAGGAAACATCCATTTTATGGGCTACATAAATCCTTATTTAAAAGCGGAAGAACCAATGTTTCATGATGCAAAAAAGAGAGATTATTTGGTGAAAAGTTTGGATGGTTCCATCTTTTTGACCCAAGCCACTTCTTTTCAGTTCGGAATTGTTGATTTAACCAATCCGCAAGCATATGCTTGGTTTAAGTCCATCATCAAAACCAATATGATTGACTTTGGTATGCATGGTTGGATGGCAGATTTTGGTGAATATCTACCAACGGACTGCTTATTATATGAGGGTCATGCAGAAGACTTACATAATCAATGGCCAGATCTTTGGATTCGTTTAAATAAAGAACTACTAGAAGAAACCAACAATCTATCCAAACTATGCTTTTTTAACCGAGCAGGATACAAGGATAATACAAGGTACACAAGCTTAATATGGAACGGTGACCAACACGTAGATTTCACCGATGACTTCGGTATGAGGAGTGCCCTTCGTGCCAAACTTTCCTTAGCCTTTTCTGGGGTTGGCTTGTCCCATTCAGATATTGGAGGATACACCACAGTTCCTGGTGTCAAACGATCAAAAGAGTTATTCTTACGATGGCTTGAGATGAATACCTTCACTCCAATACTTCGTTCCCACGAGGGAAACAAACCGAACGCCAATGTTCAACCCTATACCGATCAAGAAACGATCAAGGCAAGTACACGTTTCTCAAACATACATGTTTTATTGAAACCTTATTTTCAAGCAGTCGAACAAGAATACCACACGCTTGGATATCCTATGATAAGACCTAGTATTTTCCATCAAGATGACTTCCAAGAAGATGCCTTCTTTGTCGGGAAAGACTTATATGTAAAACCCGTAATGAAGAAGAAGCAAAAAACTATGGATGTGACATTTACTTCTGGTAAATGGACACATTTATTTACCGGAGAAATCTATGATGAAGGAACATATAAGGTTCAAGCAAACATCGGTTGTCCCCCTGTTTTCTACCGAACGGAATCAACTTATAAAACGCTCTTTAATGAAATACAATCATATATATTAGATACTCAATAAAAACTATAAAGGAGAGGATTCAATTGAGTGAAACTTATGAAGACGGACGTAATTATAACCTGTATTCATGGAGTGCACAAAAAAACATTAAACCTATCGTAATCACAGATGCCAAAGGCGTCTTCCTCTATGATGAAGAGGGAAAAGAGTATTATGATCTATCATCACAACTAGTCAATATGAACATTGGGCATAAGCATCCTTTTGTCACAAAGGCAATCGCTAATCAAGCCAAAGACTTACCCTTTATTGCGCCATTTTATGCGCATAAAGTAAAATCTGAAGCAGCGAAAAAAATAGTAGAACTAGCCCCAAATAATATGGCAAAAGTATTCTTCACCAACGGTGGAGCAGAAGCCAATGAACATGCCATAAGAATTGCCAAACAGTATACTGGGAAAACAAAAATTCTGAGTGGTTACTATAGTTACCACGGGTCCACTTATGGAGCATCTAGTATGAGTGGAGACCCAAGAAGATTTTTCACCGAACACCCACCAGCTCCAGGCTTTGTAAAATTCTTAAATCCTTATTTGTATCGTTCCCCATTTCCGTTTGAAACAGAAGAGCAGGCAACTGAGATTTACTTACGACTCTTAGAAGAACAAATCATCTTAGAAAATCCTGAAAACATTGCCGCTATATGGTTAGAAGGTGTTGTTGGTTCCAATGGTGTTTTACTGCCCCCTAAGGGTTACATGAAAGGCATCAGGCAACTATGCGATAAGTATCAAATACTTATGGTCACTGATGATGTTATGGTTGGGTTTGGACGTACAGGAACGTGGTTCTCTTGTGAACACTTTGACTACCAACCAGATTTAATCACCTTTGCCAAAGGAGTCACTAGTGGTTACGTTCCCCTAGGAGGTGTAATTCTCTCTAAAGATATTGCAAATTATTTTGAAGAGACACCGGTCGTGACAGGTCTTACTTACTCAGGTCACCTAATGGGTTGTGCCACGGCTCTCGCTAATATCAAGGTTCTTGAAGACGAACACTTAATTGAACATACAAAAAAAATGGGCCATATTCTAAAAGGAAAACTAGAAAAACTAAAAGAACAACACTCCTACATAGGAGACGTCCGCAGCATTGGACTTATAAGTGTCATAGAGTTTGTAAAAGATACAAAGACGAAAGAACGACTTGTACCTTACGGACAAGATCCTAAAGGACTCATGAAAAGAATAAAGGCCTTACTTCTACAAGAAGGAATCGCAACATTCGGTCGAGAAAACTTGATTACGGTTGCGCCTCCTCTTACGATCACTAAAGGACAACTTGATGATATATTCACCAAAATTGACAAGGTATGTCAAGTATTGGATAAGAATTTAGAAGATTGGATGAAGGCATAAAAAAAGCCCCAACACAAATGTGTTGGGGTTTTAGAATTCCTATTTTAAGCTTTCAGCTAAATGTTGAATTGTACGAACCATTTGAGCAGTATAACTCATTTCGTTGTCGTACCAAGTTAAGATTTTTACTAATTGTTTTCCGTCTACTTCCATAACGCTTGTCATGTTGGCATCGAACAATGAACCATAAGTGATTCCCACAGTATCGCTAGATACGATTGGGTCTTCTGTATAACCTAATGTTTCATTTGAAGCGGCTTTCATCGCTGCATTGATTTCTTCTTTTGTAACATTTTTCTCAAGTTCAACAACCAAATCAACGCAAGAACCTGTAGGAGTAGGAACACGTAATGCAATACCGTCTAATTTTCCTTGTAATGCTGGTAATACTTTACCAACCGCTACTGCTGCCCCTGTACTTGTAGGTACAATATTCGCTGCTGCAGCGCGTCCACGTCTTGCATAAATTCCTTTCGGATGAGGTGCATCTAAAGTATTTTGGTCATTAGTATACGCATGAACAGTAGTCATGTACCCTTTTACTAAACCAAAACTGTCATCCAATACTTTCGCTACTGGTGCTAAACAGTTTGTTGTACAAGAAGCACCACTTACGATGTCTTCTGAACCATCTAAGATATCATGGTTAACATTGTATACAACAGTTTTTAAGTCTCCCTTAGCAGGTGCACTGATTACAACTTTTTTCGCTCCAGCTTTGATGTGTTTAGACGCTTTGTCTTTTGATGTAAAGAATCCAGTACATTCAAGAACAACTTCTACTCCAAGATCTCCCCATGGTAAACTTTCAGGATCTCTTTCAGCATAAACTTTGATTGCTTTTCCGTCAACTACAATTGAATCTCCGTCAACTGATACACTATCTGATTTGTAGCGCCCTTGTGCTGTATCATATTTTAGTAAATAAGCAAGTGTTTCTGCATCTGTTAAATCGTTTAATGCAACGATTTCAAAATCTGGATTTTCATTCATCAAACGAAAAGCTAAACGTCCAATGCGTCCAAATCCGTTAATAGCAACTTTAATAGCCATTATTTTATTCCTCCTATATATTTTTAATATCAAGTTTATTATATATGTTTTTCCAAGAAATTACAACCAATATCCCTAAGGGTAAAAGCGTTTTCTTAAGACAAAAAGCCTTAATCCAAGTCCTCATCTGCATCTTTGTCTTTGTTCTCTCCATCACCTTGTTTTCTAGGTCCATAGGAATAACTCTTTTGAAAGTCTTCTAAGTGGTTTGTACGTCTTGCGATCGCATACAATTTGGAAATCAAATACTCATAGTCATAGGCGTGTAGTTCTTTCATTTGAATATCTTCCAGTAGATATTCTGTAAAGGACCAAAGTTCATTAGCCTGGATAAATGACGAGTTCTTAGATATACGAAGCAAGGCCGATAGACTCGAACGTACAATCGACATATCATGGAAGCCATACTCCTTAATTTGTGAGAAATGATCATACAATATTCTCGTAAAATGTTCCTTTTGTGAAACCAAACGAATATCGTCACCTTCAATATACACAATCGGTTGTAACAAGTTGGTCAGTTTATCTAAGACAAAGCCAATCTGTTCAATACAAAAACTAGCAGTTTCTGGATCATTTACCCCTGGCGAAAGAGCTCTTAGAGCAATCTCAACCAATTTTTTCGATCCAGCACCTAAATCACGATATAAATTGATTTCATCATCAATCATCATCATTTCATGAATCTTTGCTTCTTCCTCTTCTTCCAAGGGTTCTACCCCATAAATTTCTAAGACTTTTTCTTCTTCAAACACATGCTCACCAACACCCTTAATAGTTCGAATCAAAGCAGAGTGTTCTTTAGCGAACTCAAACAGTTTTTGTTGGTGATAGTGTTGAATATACCCAGATTCTTGAGCGTAAATATCTAGCGGTTCACCAGTAAACAAGTCCTCTAACTCATCTTTACTCTTATAGGTGACTTGTGCATCCTCTTCAATCTCTTGTTCTCTTTTCTCAATTTTGCTTACTGTATCCTTCACCAATGTTTGAATATATAAGTTGATTTGAACGGATTTCGACACATAATGAATAAAATAGGCAAACAAAACTACACTTCCAATAAAAAGTAGAATCCCGATGAGCGGTGAAATAAAATACACAGTTGTTGGGTTGTTCATTAAAAAGAAGTACCCTAAAATAGCGAACATTAAGTTCCCTATAAAATATCCTAAAATTTGTAAGGTGACACGTTTTGATAAGAAATCTTGAAGCGTTCTAGGTGAAAACTGTGCACCATAAATAGTTAAGACAACCATCATAGTTGAAAAGGTAATCGTTACAATCGTTAGAAGACTTCCGATAACTAAGGTATAAAAATCCTTGGCAAAGCTCGCACTCGCTAAAAAGAAATCTGGTAAGAATGCCAAATCGACTGTTTCTTCTATCCACATTAGGAGTATCGCTAACAAGGCAAAAAGCATGGTAAAGACACTTGGTATAAAATAAACCTGTCTAGATTGTTTCAACCAAAAGTTTTTCATAAAAACCTCCTTATTCTTTGCTTATGTTTTTATGTTTCTCTGTCCAATATATCACATAAAAGCTCGGGATGATTACCCATAAAAAGGGAGCGAATGGTAATAAAACAAGCAAAGCTTTTAATACACTATGCATTTGGAAAAACGCAGCAAAAAAGTATAAAATAACGAGCATTCCAGTGTAAGACACTAGGAAAAAACCATAATCAAATACCTTTTGCTTTTTCTCTACAGCGAAGGTCTGATGATACAGCCTTAAAACATAAATACCTAAAGCAAAAACAACAAAAATGGTCACCAGCTGATCCGATACTTGACCAAACTCATTCAATGTAACAAATACAAGCACAACAAGAACGGTCATCACCATCTTTGTGATGTTCGTCTTATATGCAAGGGGAACGATGGGGAGTTTTTTCATTCCTTCCTCCCATACATCCTCTAATTTAACTTCCTTGGTTCGATCAATCATAACTCGCGCAATCAATTGGAGTAAAACAACCAAAAACGTCACAATCAAAAAGACAATCATCATTGTATCTTGATCAAACACACCTACATCAGACATCATAACATCAACGACAAATAAGGATAGTATCAGTACCCCCATATAAAAATAATCAAAGGATCTTACCTTGGGCCATGCTGATAAAAGTATCATCAAAAACATAGCAATAAAGCCAATAAACATAACAACACCAAGTACCGCTCCGAGTATGATAAAAAATAAATTACGTTCCCAAAGAACCTCTTCAAAAGTAACCAAAGGAATGATCCCAAGAATCGTAAATCCAAGATAAAAAATCAAAGAGGATTGAAAAATAAATTTCCATTGTTTTAAGATTTCTTGTTTGCGCATGCTATAATCTCCTTTATTTCGATATCTTATTATAACAAAAATAGGTGGATTTCTCCACCTATTCTTAGTTTCCTTGCATTTGCAATTTTTTGCTTTTTTTGTTCCGTTCAAGATACTCATCAAGAGCATAAACAAAGCGTAATTCTTCGGCTTGATCCACATTGTTTTCCATAATCATTTTTCGTAGTTTCTTCGGGAAGAACATACGAATCTCATCTTCATTATAACCAACAAGTAATTTCTGTCCATCTGTAATTATTGGACGGCGTAACATCGTTGGATGATCAATAATAAAATCTGCTAGTTCGTTGATTGACATTGCCTCAAAATCGACATTGCTTTCTTTCACAATTTTACTTCTTTCAGAAATGATGTCTTCAAATCCGTTTTCTGAAAGTTTTAAAATATCAAAAATTTCTTCACGTGTTAAACGCATAGCAAAAATGTTTTTTTCTTTGAACTCAATATGGTATTTCTCAAACCATTTCTTTGCTTTTCTACAAGAGGAACAACTTGATGTAATGTACATTGTAATCATTGTATCACCTCTTTATTTTATTTTTATAGTCCTATTCTACCAAGGAAATATGAACTGAATATGAACTTCATGAAAAAGGACTTGTCAAAAGACAAATCCATTAAGTATATTAATTCTGTGCCTGTTCTTTTTCTTTTAACTCGTTAAAATAAATATTTAATGCGTTCACGTAGTCACAATCTTCCCCTTTATCACATGTAGTACACATAATAATTTCACGTAAACGTTTGGGAATAAAGGTGCGAATTTCATCTTCGTTGTACCCTACTTGCATCTTTTCATCTTCAATAATAATTGGTCGTCTCAATACACTTGGATTCTCAATAATAAAGTTTGTTAACTCACTCATCGTCATATCTTCAATATCTAAATTGTTCTCTTGAAAGACTTTACTTCTAGTTGAGATGATATCTTCAAAACCACTTTCTGTGTTTTTCAGCATCATCACAATATCATCACGCGTTAATTTAATATTAAAAATATTTTTTTCACGGTACTCAATACGATGTTCTTCAAACCATTTTTTTGCTTTTCTACATGAAGAACAGCTTGGTGTGGTGTATATTTGAATCATCTTTTCACCCTCTTTAATTTATAATTATTTTAATATAACGAGTTGTGCATATATATTATAACATACGACTACAATTAAGCAAGTCCTTTTATGGTTTTGTTAGCGTTTTCTTTTGAAAAATTCTAAATTGTGATATAATAAAAAAAGCGAATAGGAGGAATCAAATATGAAATGGGACTTATCAAGGCTATATCCTAGTATAGAAGACTGGGAAGCCGCATACAAAGAATTAGAAAAAATGATTGAAGAGGTAGAAACTTACCAAGGTAAATTACACGAATTTGACCAATTTTTAGCTTATTATAATTTACAGAAAAAATTAGTTGTTAGCGCGGTAAAACTATACCAATATGCCAACTTAACATCTGATTTAAATAAAAAAGATACGGTCAACGCAGCACGTGTACAAAAAGTAGCCTTTTTATTTAGTAAACTATCAAAGGCAACTGCCTTCGAATCACCAGAACTCTTAAGCATTGGACAAGAAACCATCCAAGGCTTTCTAAAAAAGGATCCATTGTTAGAAGAGTATCGCTTTTCCATTGAGAAACTTTTTCGAAACCAAGAACATGTACTTGACCAAAAAAGTGAAGCATTACTAGCGAACTTTTCTCAGTTAATGAGCAAAGGACGCGAACTATATAGTTCCTTAGCTGTTGCGGATAAGGAAGATAAAACTGTCACACTAACAAGTGGTGAAGAAGTAAAAATTACTAGTGGAAACTACCGTAGTTATCTAGCAGATTTAGAAGATCCAAAAGATCGTCAAATCGTCTTTGAAGCGGTCTTTGAACAATACAAAGCGCATAAAAATACCTATGCACAAATTTACAACACGGTCTTACAAAGAGACATTGCATCAATGCAAGCTAGAAACTATAGTTCATCCTTAGAAAGTTATTTGTTTGGCAACAACATTCCACTAGATGTTTACCACAACTTAGTAAGTGTCGCAAGAGAACATACAGACCCTGTAAAACGCTATTACAAACTACGTAAGGAAGCACTTGGTTTAGAGAAACATCACACCTACGATCGATTTATGCCACTAGCTACCGCTGATTCGAAGTTTACATACGAAGAAGCGAAAGACTTGTTCTTCAACTCGATTAAGCATTACGATGAAGAGTTTGTCAGCAAAGCAAAAAGTGCACTTGCTGATGGATATGTGGATGTCTTTGAAACAGATGGAAAACAAACTGGTGCTTATTCATGGAGTTCATTAAATGAACACCCATACATCTTATTAAATTATGATGATACCCTAAACAGTGTCTTTACGGTAGCACATGAAGCTGGGCATTCTATGCACTCACTCTTTTCAAGTGAACACCAACCAGTAGCAACACAAAACTACACAATTTTTGTAGCGGAAATTGCTTCTACTTTTAATGAACATAATTTGCTAGACTACTTCATTAAAAACGCCAAAGCAACCAAAGAAGATAAAATTCAGTTACTCCAACAATCAATTGATGACATCATGGGTACTTTTTACCGTCAAACACTCTTCGCAGCTTACGAGTTAAAAGCGCATGAGTTAGCAGAACAAGGTGAACCAATCACTTACGAAACATTGAGCCAAATCATGGTCGACTTATACAAAGAGTTTTATGATATTGATATCACTGAGGAAGACGGAAAAGAATATGTTTGGGCTTATATCCCACACTTATTCAATACACCATTTTATGTCTATCAGTACGCAACAAGTTTCGCAGCATCTTTGAAACTCTATGAGTTAGTAAAAGAAGATCCAAAGAACATTGAAAAGCACATTGGACTCTTAAAATCCGGTGGGAATGATTACCCAGTAAACCAAGTTAAAAAAGCTGGTGTTGACCTAACAACGAAAGAACCATTTATGGCTGTTGTCAATAGACTAAACGATTTACTGGATGAATTAGAACTTGCATTAAAAGAATAAATCGTATATCATAGAAACAAATACAATGATGAGAAAGAGTACTGTAATGAACTTGTCTTAGCGAATAAGGGTTGGTGAAAGCCTTATACAATACATTACAAGAATGGATCTCGGAGTGGGTTTAATACACCCCGTTGGCGGCGTTAACGCATGAGCGCTAGTAGAAATACTAGAAGTAAGGTGGTACCACGGACTTTTTTAAGGTTCGTCCTTTGTTGGACGAGCCTTTTTTTATTTAATAAGGAGGAATTATGATGAAACGAATTGTATCAGGAATACAACCAACTGGTTCTTTAAACATCGGAACCTACTTAGGAAGTATCAAAAATTTTGTCAAATTGCAAGACCAAATGACGGATCATGAATTTTTTATTTTCATCGCAGATTTGCATGCGATTACGATACCCAAAGAAAAGAAGTTTTTGCGTCAAAAAATCAAAGAACTCGCTGCCTTATATATCGCATGTGGACTAGACCCAGAGCGTGTAAACCTATTTATTCAATCTGAAGTACCAGCCCATTCGCAGTTAGCTTACTTACTCCAATGCAACAGCTATATAGGAGAGTTAGAACGAATGACCCAGTACAAAGACAAAAGCAAGAAACAAGAGAGTGTCACCGTTGGTTTGTTTAGTTATCCAACCCTAATGGCCGCAGATATTCTTCTTTATGATGCAGAATATGTTCCAGTTGGAATTGATCAAAAACAGCACCTTGAATTAACCAGAGATATCGCAGGAAGAATGAATAACCGCTACAACGATATTTTTACAGTTCCAGAACCGCTCATTGCTGAGGTTGGTGCTAAAATTCAAAGTTTGACACATCCAGAGCAAAAAATGTCAAAAAGTGATGATCTAGTCAAATCGAGAATCGATCTACTTGATCCTGAGAACATCATCCGTAAGCGTATAAGAAGTGCGGTAACAGACTCTATTGGAACCATTAAGTATGACAAGGAAAACCGTCCAGGTATCAGCAACCTAATGACCATTTATTCTGTCATTACTGGTAAAAGTTTTGACCAACTTGAAGAAGAATACAAGGATGCTGGATACAAAGAGTTCAAAGATGACTTAGGCGATGTCGTTGTGAAAGAACTTACGCCTATTCAAGAACGCTACCATGAACTCATCAACTCAAAAGAACTAGATGATATTCTTGATAAAGGACGCGATCGAGCGATGCAGGTAGCAATGCGTAAAATCATGAAAATAAACGACCGTATTGGTTTAGGTCGCAAAAGGAAATAAAAAAATGGTTACCCTTTGGTAGCCATTTTTTTCTTATTGATTGTTCAACTCGTTGATCATTTTCGTGAGTCCATTCATTGCTTCTTCTGCATCTGCACCATCGGTTTCTATGCTTACAGTCGCTCCTTTAGAAATACCTAAACTTAAGACACCCATAATCGATTTTAAATCCACCGTGTTCCCTTGAAATGTAATCTTAATATCACATTTGTATTGATTGGCACGTCCGACTAGTAATGTAGCAGGTCTAGCATGAATTCCTTGCTCATTTGTAATATAAAACTCTTTTTCCATATCTCCATTACCTTTCTATATATTGTTTTAACGCTTGATATGCTTTTTCATTTTCCTCTTTTTTTGCTGAAACATAGAACTTAATCTTATTTCCAACAATACTAACACCTTGTGCACCATAGCGTTTTAAATCCTCAAAATGTACTTGATTGATATCTTTAAACGTCATCACAATTTTGTTCCTGACAAAATCTAGTGACGTAACGTTCGTTTGATCAAAGACCTCATTTAATACGGATACATCAATTGATTTGTGTGTTTTTCTTCTAGCAAAAACGAAAATAAAAATAAGGGCTAAAAGGATTACAGCACCTATTATATAAAGAAAAATATCGTCCAATTTGTTCACCTCTTTACCATTTTATCATATTTGATTTTATTTTGGAACAACTTACGATATAATAATACAGTAAGGTGGTGCATTATGAACATAATCGAATTACTTAAGTATCTGTTTTTAGGCTTGATACAGGGGTTTACAGAACCATTACCAATTAGTTCAAGTGGTCATTTGGTTCTATTTCAGGAAATACTTGGTTTACAAATAAAGGATTTGAATTTTGAAATCGTTGTCAACTTAGGTTCTTTACTAGCCATCGTGTTTTTGTTTAGAAAAGACATAGCCCGTCTCATCAAGCACGATATTCTATACTTGAAAACAAGAGAAAAAACATATAAGCAAGATATGATGTATTCCTTGTTACTTGTCTTAGCTGTTGTTCCAGCTGGTTTTGTTGGATTGCTTTTAAAAGACTGGATAGAAGAACATTTTAAGAATGTCTTATCAGTTGGGATTTCTTTACTGGTTACTGCTTTTGCCCTATATTTTGTGCAAAATGAATCTACGGATAATACCAAAAAAGAAATTACAACAAGAGATGCACTCACTATTGGTTTTTTTCAAGTCTTTTCTTTGTTGCCAGGCATATCAAGAAGTGGGTCCACGATGGTTGGTGGATTGTTGCGAAAAGTAAAATTTGAAGAAGTTATGCGCTTTAGCTTTTTACTGTATATTCCGATTAGTTTAGCAACCACAGTACTAGCGGTTCGTGACATCAACACTTCTTCAATCTTTATCGAAGGATATCTTGGAGCATTTATTGTTAGTATCATCACTACGTATTTCTCTGTTTTATGGTTTTTTAAACTGGTACGAAAAGGAAACTTACGTTACTTTGCCATCTATTGTTCAGTCACTGGTCTTCTAGCACTAGTCTATGTTTTTATCGTTGAGGTGATATAATGGATATTCGTTTAGCGACAACAAAAAAAGAAATATTGGATCATCTTTATGTACGTGGTCAAGTCTTTATCATTGAACAAGCGATCGACTATGCCATTGAGTTTGAAGGAGATGATCACTTATGTGACTTGTTCGTTTGTTATATGGATGGAAGTCCCGTTGGCGCAGCTAGATTAAAAAACGATAAAGTAGGTAGAGTCGCGACCTTATCAAGGTATCGACACCATGGTGTTGGGCGTGCGATGATGGACTTTATTGAGCGATATGCTAAAGAGATAGGACTTACAAGTCTAAAGCTTCATGCACAAAAACCGGTTGAAGAATTTTATCGTAAACTAGGATATCAAACAAGTGGGGATATTTTTTATGAAGCAGATATACCTCATGTCTATATGGAAAAAACATTAAGTTAGGTGTTGTCTTATGAAACAAGTAATGAGTGATTGTATGAAAGGTATAGGGATTGGTGTTGCCAATATTATTCCTGGTTTTAGCGGTGGAACTATGGCCGTTATTTTTGGTGTGTATGAAAAGATTATTTATGCCTTTAGTCACTTCTTTGAGGAGCCTCTAAAGGTAGTAAAGGATATGTGGGCAATCTTACTTGGTGTCGTTCTTGGTGTTATTTTAGCGGTCACTGGACTTTCTCTTTTACTAGAATCATTCCCAATTCCTACTATTCTCTTCTTTGTTGGCTTAATCTTTGGATCGATTCCAAGTATCCAAGAGCGCGCTGACTTACGAGGAAAGCGAACCTCACCAAAAATCGCATTATTACTAGGAACGTTTTTATTGATTGGACTTAGTTTTCTTCCTATCGTTCAGACTACAACGACCGATCAAGGACTTTTCTTTTTACTTGGTTTATTCTTCATCGGTGCACTCGGTAGTGCCTCGATGGTTGTCCCAGGCGTCAGTGGTTCTTTAATCTTTTTAATCTTTGGTTATTATGACTACATTCTTAGGCTTGCTGGTGATGTCTTAGGAGCCATTGTACAAATAGATTTCAGTTCCTTTTCTTCACTCTTGCTACCTGTATGTATCTTAGGTCTTGGAATTGTCTTGGGACTAGTATTCATCGCAAAATTAATTGAGAAACTTATGTTGCAAAAAAAAGAAACCGTTTATGGATTTATCACAGGACTTTTAATTGCGAGTCCAATAGCCATCATCGTAAATATGCAGAAGGAATACCCTAGCGAAGTTCGTTGTGAGTCCTTAGGGACTTGGTTTCTCGGGTTCTTATTTGTCCTTCTTGGCACCATTCTTTCTTACAAACTTAGTAAGACGAGTCCAGAAAAAACACTCGAAGACTTAGAAAACCATTAGGAGAAGAAATTCTCCTTTTTTGTATAAAAAAACCAATCTTTCGATTGGTTATAATGTATTGATGATAAGAATGGTCGCTAAGGTGAAATAGATACTTAACCCTAAAATATCATTGATCACCGTAACAAATGGTCCGCTCGCTACAGCTGGATCAATCTTAAAGGAATTGATGATGATTGGAATAAAGGCTCCTGCAAAGGTAGAGATGGTTAAACTAACTAGTATAGATAAACTCACTACTTGGGTAATTTTCATGGCATCTGGATTACCAGTAGCGCTTAAGAAACCATACGTAATTCCAAACAGTGCGATGGCTAAGAACACTCCATTTAATAGTCCTGTCCCTAGTTCGCGACCTAAGTGTTTAAAGATGATTTGTCTATCTGAAAATTCTCCACTATTCAAGGCTCTAACGGTCACCGCTAAAGCTTGGGTTCCTGTATTTCCTGCCATTCCTAAAATCATTGGCATAAACAGAGCAATGGTCGGTACAGCACTCACCGTTGCTTCATATTGGGCAATGATGGTTGAGGTCAAAAATCCTAAGACACTAAGAGCCAGCAACCAAGGTATCCGTTTCTTAGAACTCATCCAAATGGTTTCAGTTTCTGAGTCAATGGTCGCATCACTAATCCCTGCGAATTTTGAATAATCCTCTACTGCCTCTTCATCGATGACATCCACGATATCATCAATGGTGATGATTCCAATCATACGGTCCAATCGGTCAACCACAGGTAAGGTGGTAAAGTCATAGTCTTTAAAGACCATCGCTACATCCTCTTGATCCGTTGATGAATGGACCCAAATCACTCGTTCATTCATTAAATCTCGAATCTTTTGTCCTTTTCTTGCTAAGATCAACTCTCTCAAGGCTAAGACACCCACTAGTTTGTCCTTTTGATCAACCACATAAATTGAATCAATGGTCTCTGCTTCTACAGCTTGGGCAATCAATTTTTTCATCGCTTGCTCAACCGTGTCATTTACATCAATTTCCACATAATTTGTGGTCATAATTGACCCAGCAGTATCTTCCTTGTATTGGAATAAATCTTTGATTTCATTACGGTGTTCTGCCTTCATGAGCTTAAGGTATCCAGCGCGTTCTTCATCCGGCAACTCTTGCATGATATCCACCGCATCATCGATGTCTAAATGTTCAATGATCTGAACAATGTATCTTGGGGTCATCTCATTGAAGAGTTCTAAGACATCTTGCACGTCTAAATACCCAATAATTGGGCTGATTTCTTCTGCGGTTAAGACTTTATATAAGCCCTGACGTTTGTCTTCATCAAGTTGCCAGAGCACCTCACTTAGTTCGTAAGGGTGATACGTCAGAAACTGTTCTTTAAAAGAACCTTGTTCTTGTTCAAAGAGCTTAAGTATTTCTTCAACAAATTCTTGTTCCATCGCCCTCACCTCCTAAACTTATTTTAGCACAGGCAAAATGTAAATAAAAACAATTTGTTTTCACTCGTTTTCATTTTTATGAAAACAGAGGGAAAATTTACATTGAAAAAGGCATGAGAATTGTTTATAATAAAGAAAGTAGAAAGAAGGTAGTGATATGTTGAAAATTTATGAAGCAATCATTGAAATCCCAATGGGAACAAAAAATAAGTACGAAATCGACAAGAAACGAAATCGTATCAAATTAGACCGTGTACTCTATTCACCAATGACGTATCCAGCTGAGTACGGATATATCGAAAACACTTTGGCGGAAGATGGAGACCCACTTGATATTTTAGTCTTAGCAAGTAGTAAAACCTTCCCTGGATGTTATGTAGATGCACGCATTGTCGGGTATTTAGATATGTTAGACAACGGTGAAAAAGATCATAAGATTATTGGTGTAGTCGATAGCGATCCACGTTTTTCTCACATTAATGAGCTTCGAGATATCCAAGCACATACCTTACGCGAAATCAAACACTTTTTCAAGACATACAAAGACTTACAACAAAACAAAATTGTCGAAGTTGGAGAATTTTATGACAAAATTGATGCATTAGAGTTGATTGAAGAATGTAAGGTAAGGTACACTGAAACCAGTAAAAAATAAGGATAGGTGAAAAGATTGGCAATCAATGTAAAAACAACCTTTCAAAATGAAACAGAAGGTATTGTAGAAACAAGAAATGGAGAAGGTGCGATTAGTTTTACCGGAAAAGCACTGGCTCCATATGAGTATTTCATGGGTGGATTTGCTGGGTGTTTACACGCAACATTTCTTGGTATACTAAAGAAAAAGAATATTTCTCTTGGAGAAGTAACTTATGATATTACCGCAGTAAAGCGTGAAGAAGTTCCAACAACCTTAAAAGAAGTAACTGTACAAGTTTCCATTGTTGGTGCAAAAGAGGAAAAGCAAAAGCAAATCATAAAATCAATGGATTTAGCAGAAAAATACTGTAGTATATCTGCGACCATCCAAATGATCGCAAATATTGATATTCAAATCGCATTTCTAGACTAGACAACCTCGGTTGTCTTTTTTTATTGCATTCCCTCTATTTCCTTGCGATAATAAACTTGTAAAGGAGGCTTCCTAATGAATAGATATGTTCATACAACCATCAAAATGAGTGTCGCTAGTTTTATCACCATCCTAACTTGTGATCTCTTACAACTAGACTATGCGATTACTGGAGGAATCTTAGCCATCTTGTCCATTCAACTGACAAGAAGAGACTCTTATGTCTTAGCTATAAAGCGTTTTTTAGATGCTTTACTTGCGATTGGACTATTTACCTTACTATTCATCCTACTGGACTTCTCAGTCCTTATTTTCGCCTTAGGAACCATCCTATTCATCGCCTTATCCTTTGGATTAAAAATTGAAGTTGGTATTGTCCCTTCACTGGTTCTTGCTAGTCATATTCTCTTACAAGGAGCTTTTACTGTTGATAGTATCTTAAATAGTTTTTTACTCATCTCAATAGCCACGATTGTCTCTCTTTCCTTAAATATTATCTATCCTTTAAACACGATAAAAAACTTACAAGCAATCACGTATGAAATTGATTCTTACATTAAAAAAGATTTAACGCAATTAGCAGACTGTATGGGTCATATTCCCCATATATCAAAGTCTCTTGCTGATCACGAATATATCCACCAAAAACTAGAAAAAGCCCTTTACAGGGCAGAACTAGATGATAAAGACATATTATTTGACCAAGACCACAAACATATGTCCTATATCCATATGCGTGATGCACAAATGAAACGCATTCATCAAATCTATGAACTAATGTTAAAGATTGAAGATTATCACGTACATATAGACGTCTTAAAAGACTATGTCAAAAACCTAGCAAATGATATCGGTAAAGAAGATATGGCAAGTGGACAGCTTATCAAACTTCATACCATCTTATATGAGTTTAAACAAAGCTCATTACCATCTACTAGAGATGAATTTGAGACAAGAGCAATCCTTTATCAAATTGTGTTTGAACTCACTGCTTTTCTTGATGAAAAGATACAATATCATGATAAACATCCTAGCTTAGAGAAAAAAGATAACCATAATCAAAATTAAAGTCTGTTTTTATTCAATAAAAAAGTTTATTTCGAGTCGAAATAAACTTTTGTTTTTTATCTGTCTTGTCTTTATAAACTTTATCTGTATTTTACATAACCTCTTTATGAACTTTACTGCAACCTCTTTATGGACTTTACCATAAATAATGGTAAAAGGTCATAAACAACATAAAAAAATATGACACTCCTAAAACATAATAAAAACCAAACTTTGTCTGATTTTTGTCATAAATGTTATAAAACAATACTATATTTTTTGTGTTTAGATAATCAGTTCTATACATTTTATAAACTACTCTTCTAAGTGTTCTCTGTAAGCTTCCATATTATGTTGGAATGCAAAAATGATTCTTTTGCTTTTTCCACTTGGTTGATTATCCCATTCATATGATGAGTTATAATCCTCCAAATGATGTAGGTTAGCAGTTTGGTATTCGTTATTATTTTCTTTAAGCACGACTAAATAATACTCTCCAATCTCATATAGGTTTGAAGTAGATAAATTCTCATCTATTTCAATATACTCTGGATAGCCTATTAACTCATTTTCAACCCCGATAAACTCGCCATCAACTGTTCCGCCATATCTTGAGATTACTAGGTTTGTAGAACACTCTCCTTCTAGTGCTTTGATACATGTTGCATTAAAAGTAGTTTTTGGTACTGTTTCATCTAAATAATATCCTTCTATTGTTTCGTTTAGCGAATCAATTTTAACAATAAATGCAACTGCACCTTGTTCAAAAATTAATTCTTCATCAGATTTTAGAAGTGTATCACCATTTGAGCAACCTGTAAATACTGTAAAAAGTAATCCCATTAAAACTGTCATCATTGTTCTCATGCTTTTCATCCTTCCCTGTTTTGTAAAAAGTATAAGAGTATATATAACAATCTAAATATAATGTATTAGTCATTTCTATGATAATCGACATATTTATCACAACCACCTAAAATAGATTGAGATCTTTTTCCTGAAAACATTACATTTAAAACGAACTCATCTTCCGATATACTATTATTAGTTGATTTTGACATATGATCTAGACCTAACGCATGACCTATTTCATGCATAATGGTTTTATGTCTTTCTGCTGTTGTCATTTCAACAAAGTGATAACTATTTAGTTTGATTTTGTTAGTAATGCTATTATAATACGCAATCGTTGTCGATCCATTATTTGTATAGTCAGTTATAAATAAATCTTGATCTGAAGATACTTCTGCAAAATTAATGCTGCTTTCATTATCCCATTGCTGAAATGAATGCTCTATTTCATCAGTATAAATTGAATCTGAACGCCAATTCATTTTATTGCCATCTATAGAATCATACCAAAATTGTAGATTATATGGATTATTTATACAATATTCAGTGCTACTGTTGTTATTATATTCAATATGAAAAGATCCACTGCGAATATCATTATTTTGGACTTTTATATACATAGTATTTCCAAAAATATGAGAATCAAAATTACCATAATATGCTGGTATTGTTTCTGTTTGAGCCAAAGCTCCAACATGGTCTAATATATTAACATAAAGAGATATCGACGAATAGTCAAACTCTACATTTATTTCTCTATAGATTGATGATTCAAAAGTATAGTAAACTATCTCTCCTGGTGATAATCCATTGACTAGTTGTGTGCCAGGAGACAACTGAATTGCTTTTGTCATACTAGATCCATCATTACTTGGTGGAGTAGTTCCTCCACCACCTCCATCACCATCATCAATAACTATGTCGTCGTAGATGGTTAAGTCATTTTCTACTAAATCTAAATAATAAATATAATCGTCGCTTTCTATATAATCATGTGAACTCGAACTTAGATAAATTGCTAGTTCAGTTGAATTGATTTCCATTCGATTATTACCGGATTCTAAATCTTTAAACAAGAAAAACATAAAGTAATCATCTTCTTGAAGAAACCCACCGTTAGGTTTAAAAGTATCCCCGTCAACGGTGTACAAGACATTATCTATTTCTCCTCCAAATACTTCAAGTTCAATCGATGAATTTTGCAATTCACCTTTCAACTCTTCAATTACCTCTACTTGAACAATAGTGGTCGGATAATTATATAAATCGTTAAAACTCGTTTCGTTTACCTCTAATATTTTTCCTACAAATACATAATCACTATAATATGTCTTCTCTAAATCATTCTCAATTTGATAAGTTGAGTCAAAAATTATAGTATGTCTATCACTAAAACCTCTAATCTTTGATTGACTTACAGATAAAGCAGATGCTGCAAAAGTAATCAATACTAATAATAACATAGTTTTTTTCATTTTTTACTTCCCCCTCCAAATTATAGGTTGTATTATCTACATTTTCGCCAATAAAAATGCTCCGATAATCTGACTATAATACATATTTCACAAAGACCTTCCTTTTGTGAATATCCTTCTGAACTTCTATTTCTCTTTTACCTCCTCATTTCGACTTTAACTCACTGCAACAATAACTGATTAGAATCATTTTGTTTGGACACAAAAATAGATAACACGTTAATTATATAGTATTTTAACTAGCACGAACAGGACCTAGTAGGTCCGGTTTTGAACTTTTTTACATAAAAAATTAAAAAAAATCTCAGCTTTTTTGTATAGATTCGGTCAGTCGAGTCTATCATTGTATATTTCTTATGCCTTTCAAAAAGTAATAAAGCATCTTTATCATCTTATTACTTCCATTCATATAAATTTTAAAAAACTAGTAGGTTTATATTTGGATATCTCTTTTTAATGTGTAAAATACTTAAAATGTCTTGTCTTTATGGACTTTATCACTGTTTTTGATAAACTTTAGACTAATTTTACTACAACCTCTATACTTACTTTACTATAAATAATGCTAAAAGTTCATATTTTTACAATATAAAAACTATATTATGTATTAAAATTATCATACTTGGTTTTTCTCTTGCCATAGTTGATTTCACTAGAATCATCTGAATCAATATCGACAGTTGAAAACACCACACTGTCTAGAAAAAAAGAATTCAATTGTTAGCTATTATGACCAAGTTTTTTTATTAAACTTACATTTATACACAGAGTAACCAATAACATAAAGTAGAATCAGAGGAATAGCAAAATTTGAGTACAATACCATCCCCATTTCTTCTCTTGATAAATCTGTGCGGTAACCTACAGCATGATTATCATCAATCTCAAATTTAACATATTCTAGTGATGTTATGAATGAGTATGTTTCATTTGACATTACCAATTCATAGTCATCATCAAATGTATAAACAAACTCATAAGTATCTTCGTCAAAAATCAAATTATCATCAGCATTTTGCTGACTTTCAAACAAAGATAGATATTTTAACTGATAATATCTATCCATATCTTCGTCTTTATCGTAAGTCGAATATGATACATAAGTATTATCTGTCTTGATTGCTAATTCATATCGATTAGACATTGTAATTATTAGGAATGGTGCAAGTAAGAATAATAATACGGTAGCATTTAAAACATGTTCTGTGTTACTAAATTTATTCAAGAAATGAAACTTAAATATCCGAAAAATATAATATACTATAATTGCTCTAACCGCTGTTAAAGCATATGAGTAAACAAAACTATAAAAGACAATATCCGTTTTTAAGACCATATTAGATCCCACATTATAAAATCCAGCAAAAATAACAGTAGAGATACTTAAGTATATTAGTAAGAAGCTACTGTGAAAAACAAAATTCAATAATTTGTTTTTTTCATGCAAATCTATATCTTTGGCTTGTAATCTTAAGTAGTTAATATTTATTCCTTGTATTATCAAACCAATAACGATAACTATTATACCCAGACCCATGCCTAAGGATGAATTAGTTGTGACTTCACCTAAAACAATCATTGTGACATTGCTTAAAAGCCATAAGCCGATAGAAACGATAAAAAAATTGACGTAATTACCCTTGATTCTTGTAACAATATAATTTAAAATATTAGCTTCTTTTTCAATATTTTTTGAAGCTCTTTTTGTTCCTCTTAAAATGTCATCAACTGAAACATCATAGAAATCAGCTATTATAATCAAAGTAGAAATTTCAGGTATACCTATATCATTTTCCCATTTGCTTACTGTTTTGTTGGAAACGTTCAAATATTCTGCCAACTCTACTTGTGTTAGTCCTTTTGAAATTCTTAATGACTTTAAAAACTCTCCTGTAGTATTTGAGTTATTCATATATATCACCTCTTAATTCAATTCTAATAGTAAGTAGATATGTTTTAAACCCCTTTATCGGTTAATTCAGTCTACTTTGTGGTGGAAACCACTATATTTCTTTTGTTATTGTAACTATTCTTAAGGAAGTTCAAATATAATATTATTAAAATTATTTTTATGATTCTAACAATAATACAAAACAATACTAGTTATAAATTAAATATGTTTTTCAGCTTAAACCCTAACGAATCTTTGTAGTAATTATACCAAATAAAAAAAGATTTGAAAGAATATTTCAAATCTTTAAAATTCCATGGCGGAGGAAAGGAGATTCGAACTCCTGCGCCGTTACCGACCTACAAACTTTCCAAGCTTGCCTCTTCAGCCACTTGAGTATTCCCCCATGCATTTAATATTATACTGTATTTTTTACAATTGTACACCTAAATGATTATGCTTTTTTTATCTTCTCGTGAATGCTTTCTAAGAAGACCATAAACTTTATTCACAGAGACTGCTAAAAAGAATGCTCAAATGAGAAGTCACTGAAAAAGTCTATGAGAAATCATAGGCTTTTCTTATACTATAAAAAAGTTATTCACATTTGTGGATAACTTTTTCCTTTTATGGCTTTGTTAAGGTGTTAATGAATATGTGAATGTAGT